>Ga0214473_10001997_pt1 | contig 25776 bp, 23 predicted proteins | sample RVTome_7_FD_203509 | JGI IMG/M metagenome (GOLD analysis project Ga0214473, IMG submission 203509) | Soil microbial communities from uranium-contaminated site in the Upper Colorado River Basin, Wyoming, United States - RVT98D197 | ecosystem: Environmental > Terrestrial > Soil > Contaminated >...
GCCGCCGAACGTACGCTACGGCTGCTCCTGCGGGAGAGCCGCCGAGCGCCGGACGCCGCCCGCCTGCGCGCGCTTGCCCCCGAGTACCCGGTCGCGGATGTCATCACCGCGCTGCGTCGGGGGGAGCTCATCTCCCTCGAGCTGGCGGGCAAGCTGCACGCGCTGCTGGCGGGGGCGGAGCGGGCCGCGCGGGGTGACGCGCGCGCGGCCGACGGCGATGCGGCCGCCGACGCGGTGGCACGCCTGCGCGCCGAGGCGGCCACCGCCATGGCCGGGGCGGACGCCGCTACGCAGCCGCCGCCGCAGGTTGCGGGTACGCCGGGGCGGGACGAGTCGGCAATGGACGCTGCCGTAGCCGGGCAGCCCATCCGCGGCGGCGCACGGGGCGCAGCCGCTCGCGCGGGCGTCCTCTCAGGTGGCCGCCTGCGCTGGTTGGCCGTGGCGCTGATGCTGCTTGCGGCCGTGTTCTTCGGTGCGCAACTCTTCCGCGGCGCGAGCGGCGCCATGGAGGAAGGCGTGGCGGCCTTCCGGGAGGAACGCCTCGGCGTGGCCGAGCAGGCCTTCCGCGCGGCCGTGGCGGATGACGGGGAAAACGTCACCGCGTGGCTGTATCTGGGCCGGATCGCGCGGGTGCAGGGCCGGCACGACGATGCGGCGGACGCCCTGGGCGAGGCCGCCGCGCTGGCGCCCCGGGACGCCGCCGTGCAGCGGGAGCTGGGCTATCTCTTCCTGGATCTGGACCAGCCGGGCCGGGCGGCCGAGCGCTTCGACCGCGCGCGCGAACTGGATCCGGAGAACATTGCCGGCTGGGTCGGCTTCATCCGCGCGTTGCGGGCCGCGGACGATCCGGCGGCCGACGTCTGGTTGGGCCGCGCCCCCGCCGAGGTGAAGGCTGCCCTGGGCGGCACATCCCCCACAACCTCCTGAAGCCAACGTGAGCACCACCATGCCGACGATGGATATTCTCGACCGCCTGCACGACGCCCTCATCCGCGCCCTCCGGGAGGACGGCCGGGACCCGTACGGCCGGCCCGTGACGGTGGCCGAGGTCTACCAGGACCTGGTGCCCTACCGCCTCATCCGGAGCGATCTAGCTTTTGAGATGAATGCGGACTACGAGCACACCGTGCTCCGCCTCCTGGCGGGTGAGCGCAACCTGGCGGAGCTGGAGCCGGCCGAGGCGCGCAGCGAACTCGCGGAAGAACTGGAGTCCCCCAATCCCAACGTGGGACTCTTTCGCAAGTTCGCCGGCTGTGACGTGCGGTTGCGGCGGGGGGCACACCCCGAGGGCCAGGGGGCGCCGGCCCCGGAGGAGGCGGCCGCGGGCAGTCCGTCCGAGCCGTCCGCCGCGCCGGACGATGCCCTCGATGAGGGAGGGGAAGGGGAGCGGGCCGATGTCCACCGCGCGGCGGCCGCCGCGGAACGAGGGGCGGTGGGGGAGGCGGCCAGTATGCCGGCGCCGGCGGACGCCGTGTCCGCCCAGCCCGCCGAGGAGGGGCAGCAATCGGGCTCCGCGCGCGCGCGCGCTAGAGCCGCCACCGCGACGGCAGCCGGCACCGTGGAAGAAACCGGCACCGCGGCGGAAGCCGCCCGCCCGGAGGAAGCCGATGCCCCGGAGGATGCCGGCACCGCACAGAAGGCCGCAGCTCCGCAGGAAGCGCCCGCCGCGTTTCCCGATTGGGCCGGCCTCGAGGAGCAGAGCGCCGAGGCGGCGGTGGCGCGGCTGGCCGAGTTGCCGGTGCCGAGCGCCGCAGGCCAGGACGTCGAGCTGCCGCGCTGCGGGTACTGTGATGAGGACCTGCCCGCCGCCCGGGCGGTCCGCTACTGCCCGTTCTGTGGCGGCGATCAGACCCGCCGCCCCTGCCCCTCGTGCGGCGAGGCGCTGGATCGGGCGTGGCGCTACTGCATCAGCTGCGGGACCCGGGCCGGCGGGCGCGCCAGCTGAGCGCGGCGCGGGCCTTGCACGACGGGGTGGCACGATGAGTGGGGAGCGTGCCGCGTCTTGAGCTTTTGCCGTTCGCGGCGTATGTTCGCGCCCGCATCCCGTACAGTACGGCCCCGACGGCCGGTGCTCGTGTGGCACCGCCGCGGCAGACCGCCGCGCGCCCATACGACACACGCACAGGAGGAATGGATATGACCAGTTGGAAGAAGACGACGCTCGTGAGCGTCTTCGCGATGATCGGTGTGGTGGCTTGTGGCGGCGACACGGGTGACGACGCCATGGATGACATGGACATGGACACGCCCACCGTCGACGCGCCGGCCACCGAAGCGCCCGCTGCCACGGATGTGGAGCTTCCCGAGGGCGTGACGCAGGAGATGGTGGCCCGCGGGCAGCAGGTCTTCACCGGCGCCGCGGGCGGCGGCACGTGCTTCACCTGCCACACCGCCGCCGCCACCGGCACGCCGCTGGCCCCGGATCTCACCGATGACACCTGGCTCAACATCTCGGGGCGCAACTTCGATGAGATCGTCCAGCTGGTCACGACGGGTGTGCCGGAGCCGGTCGAGGCGCAGGCCGCCATGCCGCCCATGGGCGGTGCCAGCCTCTCCGAGGATGACGTCCGAGCCGTGGCCGCCTACGTGCTGACGCTCGGCAGCGGCTGATCTGCGGGACGTGATCCGCGGAGCAGCTCAGGCCGCGGCGGAGGCGCCGGCTCGCACGATGGTGCGGGCCGGCGCGCTTCGTTTCGGCGCGGTGTGGTCGGCCGGCCGGGCTCGGCTCGGCCCGGTGACGGCGGCGCTGGCCCTCGTCCTGGCCGGGGGCGCTTGTGACCGGCTACCGGGTGGCGGTCCGCCCGAAATCGAGCTGGAGGGCGGCCGCGTGGTGCAGCTCCCCGAGGGCACGGAGCTGGTGCAGGTCGAGCTCACCGCACGAGGCCGGAACGCCCGCTTCGAGCCGGCCGAGGTGAGCGTCCGTCCCGGCGACGTGGTGCGCTTCAGCAGTCCGGAGGGCGGCACGCACGCCCTGGCCTTCGCCGCCGAACTGCTGCAGCCCGCCCAGCGGGAGTTCCTGGAGCGGACCAACCAGCTGCGCGCGCCGCCGCTCCTGGAGCCTGGCGCCGCCTGGATCGTGAGCCTGGAAGGCGCTCCCACGGGAAGCTACCCCTTCCGCTGCATCACCCACGGGGAGCAGGGCCGGCTGCACGTCCGGACCACGGGTTCGTAATGGCCCGCCCGCCGGCCGGTCCGTAAGTTTGCCGGTATGAAACGGATTGCCCTCATCCCCGGCGACGGCATCGGCGTGGACGTCACGCGCCAGGCCGCCAAGCTGCTCAGCGCGCTCGCGGAGGCGGGGCGGGTGGCGGTGACGCTGGATTCCTGGGAGTTGGGCGCCGAGCGCACGCTGCGCACCGGGATCACCATCACCGACGAGGAGATGGCCAGCCTGTGCACCGACTACGATGCCCTCTTCCTGGGGGCCGTGGGGGACCCGCGCATCCCGGACAACCGCCACGCCCGGGACATCCTGCTGGGGCTGCGCTTCAAGCTGGACCTCTACATCAATCTGCGGCCCGTGCGCCTGTACGCCCCGGAACTCTCTCCCCTGAAGGACATCGGGGTGGAGGATCTGGACATGGTCATCTTCCGGGAGAACACGGAAGGGCCGTACGTGGGCATGGGCGGGACGCTGAAGGAGGGCACGCCCGAGGAGGTGGCCACCGAGGTGGACATCAACACGCGCGCGGGCGTGGAGCGGATCATCCGCGCCGCCTTCGAGTATGCGCGGCTCCGGGGTCGCCGACGGGTGACCCTCACGGACAAGGCCAACGCCATGCCCCACGTGGGCGGCCTGTGGCGCCGGACGTTCGCGGACGTGCGCGCGGAGTATGCCGGGATCGAAAGCGACGCCGTCTACGCCGACGCCCTGGCCTTCGACCTCGTGCGCCGCCCCGCACGCTACGACGTCATCGTGGCGCCCAACCTCTTCGGCGACCTGCTGAGCGACCTGGCGGCGGGGCTGGCGGGCGGACTGGGCCTGGCTGCCTCGGCCAATCTCCATCCGGGCCGCCCCGGCCTCTTCGAGCCGGTGCACGGCTCGGCGCCCGACATCGCGGGGACCGGTCAGGCCAATCCGCTCGCGGCACTGCTCACGGCCGCCCTCATGCTGGAGCAACTGGGCTGGGCGGACGAGGCCGCGCGCGTCGAGGCGGCGGTGCGGGAGGTGCTGGCCGCCGGCCGCACCACGCCGGACCTGGGCGGCGCGCTCACGACGGACGAAGTGGGTGACGCGGTCATCACCGCGGCGCTCGCCAGCTGAACCTTCCACTTGACCATACGGAGCGGCATGGGTACGCAGGGACACGCCACCGACATCGTCTTCCTTTCCGGGCGCCGCACGCCCTTCGGCACCTTCGGCGGCACGCTCAAGGACCACACCGCCACCCAGCTCGGCGCGCACGCGGCGCGGGCGGCGCTGGAGAGCGCCGGCGTGGCCCCCGAGGAGGTGGGGCACGTCATCTTCGGCAACGCCCTGCAGACCTCCTCGGACGCCATCTACCTGGCGCGCCACGTGGGGCTGCAGGCCGGCTGCCCCAACGAGGTGCCGGCGCTCACCATCAACCGGCTGTGCGGCTCCGGCTTCCAGGCCATGGTCTGCGGCGCGCAGGAGATCATGCTCGGGCAGGCCGAGGTGGCGCTGGTGGGTGGTGCCGAGAGCATGAGCACGGCCCCGCACGTGGTGCGCGGGGCGCGCTTTGGCCAGCTCCGCCTGGGTGAGGCCGGGCAGTTCTTCGAGGATCTGCTGTGGGCCTCCCTCACGGATTCCAGTTGCAGCCTCTCCATGGCGCAGACGGCGGAGAAGCTGGCCGACGAGTACGGCATCACGCGCGAGGAGGCCGACCAGGTGGCCTACGATTCCCAGCAGCGCGCGGCGACGGCCCGTGACGAGGGCCGCTTCGACGCCGAGATAGCGCCCATCACCATTTCCTCGCGCAAGGGGGACGTGGCGTTCGCCGTGGACGAGCACATGCGGCCGGATGCCTCCCTGGAGGCGCTCGCCAAGCTGCGCCCCTACTTTCGCAAGGACGGCCTGGTGACCGCGGGCAACGCCAGCGGCATCGGGGACGGCGCCGCCGCCGCGGTGATCGCCAGCGCGGACTGGGCCGAGCGCAACGGGCACACCCCGATCGGCCGGCTCGTGTCCTGGGGCGTGGCCGGCGTGCGCCCCGACATCATGGGCATCGGCCCCGCCCCGGCGGCGCGGCTGGCGCTCGAAGTGGCCGGGCTGGAGCTGGACGGCATGGACCTGGTGGAAGTCAACGAGGCCTTCGCGCCGCAGTACGCGGCGGTGCGTAAGGAACTGGGGCTGGACCATGAGAAGACGAACGTGAACGGCGGGGCCATTGCGCTCACGCATCCGCTCGCGGCGTCCGGTGCGCGCATCACCATCCACCTGCTCCACGAGCTGCGCCGACGCGGCGCACGCTACGGGCTGGGAAGCGCATGCATCGGCGGCGGGCAGGGGATGGCCGTGATCGTGGAGCGCATGTAGCCGCGTCTCTATCCGGGAGGTTGCGATGTGGGAGATTCTGATACCCGCGGTGGTGGTGGCGGTGGGGACGATCGTGAGCAGCCTGCGCGTGCTGAAGGAGTACGAGCGGGCGGTGGTCTTCCGCCTGGGGCGGCTCACCGGCGCCAAAGGGCCGGGTCTCATCTTCCTGCTCCCCTACGGCGTGGAGAAGATGGAGCGGGTCTCGCTCCGCATCGTGGCCATGGACATCCCGCCCCAGGACGTGATCACGCGGGACAACGTGTCCATCAAGGTGAACGCCGTGGTCTACTTCAAGGTGGCCGACACGGTCAAGGCCACCATCGTGATCCAGGACTACCTCTTTGCCACCAGCCAGCTGGCGCAGACCACGCTGCGCAGCGTGGTGGGCCAGGCCGAACTGGATCAGCTGCTGGCCGAGCGGGAGCACTTCAACGACATCGTGCGCACCATCATCGATACCGGCACCGACCCGTGGGGGATCGAGGTGACCGCCGTGGAGATCAAGGACATCGATCTGCCCGCCGAGATGCGTCGCGCCATGGCGCGCCAGGCCGAGGCCGAGCGGGAGCGCCGCGCCAAGGTCATCAACGCGCAGGGGGAGCTGCAGGCCTCCAAGCAGCTCGCGGCGGCGGCCAAGATGCTGCAGACGCAGCCCGCGGCCATCCAGCTCCGCTATCTCCAGACGGTTTCGGAGATTGCCACGGAGAACAATTCCACCACCCTCTTCCCGATCCCCATCGACCTGTTCAAGCCGTTCATCGAGAAGCTCGGCAGGACGATGGGTGAGGCGGAGGCCTCGGACGAAGTGGACGAGGCGCTGGACGTGGACCCGAACGATCCGGCGCTGCTGGCGCCGCCCGCGCCGCTGCGCGACCACAAGTCGCTGCGCCCGGCCGCGGAGAAGGCCGCCGCGGAGCGTGCCGCCGCTGAGCGGACCGCGGACAACGCCGCCGCCACCGATGAGGGCACCCGGCGAGAGTCCGCGCACCGCGATGACCAGGACGTGGGAGAGCGGTCGGGTTGACCAGGGACGCCGAGCCGGCCGACCCGCCCGGCGGGAGCGTGCCCGGGCGCCGCATCGGGCGAGGTGACCTGGAGGCCGTTATCCGCCGCGCCGCCGAGCTCTCCGTGCGCGCCGCGGATGCCGAGGAGCGCCTGAGCGAAGGCGACCTGCTGCGTATCGGTGAGGAAGTGGGTCTGCCGGCGCGGCACGTCCTGCAGGCGCTCCACGAGCGGCCGGAGCTGCGCAGTGACCCCTCGGCCTTCGAGGGGCTGTTCGGCTCCTCGGTGGTGGTGGCGCACCGGGCGCTGCCCGGCGAGGCCGCGGCCACGGCGCGCCGCATCGAGAGCTACCTGGCCACGCACGAGTATCTGCGCGTGGTGCGCAGCCGCGAGGGCGCCATCCTGATGGTGCCCGCCGACGACACGATCTCCTCGCTGGCGCGGGTCTTCACGCGGCCCAAGAGCCGCCACTACCTGGCGCGCGCGCGGCGCGTGGCCGCGGCGGCCCATCCGCTGGAGGCGGGCGCCACGCACGTGCGCATCGAGGCCGACCTGGGCGAGCAGCGCGGCAAGGCCGTCACGGCCGGCGTCACCATCGGGTCCGGTCTGGGGCTGGCGGCGGGCGGCATCGGCGCCGGCGTGATTGCCACGGTGATGGACCCCGGCAGCGCGGTGGCGCTGGCGGGCATGGTGGGCAGCCTGGGCGCCGGGATCGCGGCCGGGCTGAGCGGCGGCGTGCTGGTGGCCGCGCGCGGCTTCAAGCGCAGGGTGCGCGAGGCCCGGACCGAGCTGGAAGGGCTGCTCGACCGCCTGGAGCGGGGCGAGCGGCTGGAGCCGCCGCCGGCACCGTGGCGCCAGCGGCTGCGGAGCCGCTTCAAGGGCGGCTCGTAGCCGCCTCAACGGACACTGAAATCAACGGGAGCATGTGATGGCCAGGATCGAACGCGTGGCCGTGCTGGGATGCGGGCTCATGGGGAGTGGCATTGCCGAGGTCATAGCCAAGGCCGGTATCGAAACGTGGGTTCGCGAGGTGAATGACGACCTCGTGGCAAAGGGGCGCGGGCGCATCGAGAAGAGCCTGGGCCGGGCGGTGGACAAGGGCAAGCTCGAGGCCGCCGAACGGGACCGCGTGCTGGAGCGCGTGCACTTCACCACCGAGCTCGGGGCGCTGGCAAGCGTGGATCTGGTCATCGAGGCCGTGACCGAGGACCTGGCCATCAAGAACAAGATGTTCGCGGCGCTGGACGAGGTGTGTGGCGCGGACACCATCTTCGCCAGCAACACCAGCTCGCTCACCATTGCCGACATGGCCGCCGCCACCCGGCGCCCCGGCCGCTTCGTGGGGCTGCACTTCTTCAACCCCGTCCCCGTGATGAAGCTGGTGGAGGTGGTGCGCACCATTGCCACCGACGAGGACGCCTACACGGCCGCGCTGGACTTTGCCCGCGCCATCGGCAAGGAGCCGGTGGAGGCCAGGGACACGTCGGGCTTCGTGGTGAATCGTCTGCTCATTCCCTACATGCTGGACGCCATTCGCGCCCTGGAGACGGGCGTGGCCACCATCACGGACATCGACAAGGCCATGACGCTCGGCACGGGCTACCCCATGGGCCCCTTCGTACTCTCCGACTTCGTGGGCATCGATACGCTCCACAAGGCTGCGGAGATCATGTACGAGGAGTTCCGCGAGACGCGCTACGCCTCCCCGCCGCTGCTCAAGCGCATGGTGTCCATGGGCTGGTACGGCCGGAAGAGCGGCCGCGGCTTCTACGACTACTCCGGGGAGAGCCCGGTGCCCGTGGAGCTGGGTCTTTAAGCGACGTCGCAACGCACGTTCACGGCACGCGCCGGATCCCGGCCCCGCCGGAAGCGCGCGGCGCGCCGGTGAGGCGGCCGGGCATCGTCGCTTGAAAAAGAGCAGGGCCTCCCCGCGGGGAGGCCCTGCGCACGCGCGGGCGGAGCGGCCTCAGCCGGCGGCCGCCTGCCCTAGCCGAGGAGGGTGAAGATGAGCTGCCCCAGGATCAGCACGATGGCGATCGGCGCCAGGAAGCGGATGAGGAAGCTCCACGTGCGGCCAAGCGGGAACTTGCCGTCATTGGCGCGCACCTCCTCGCCCACGCCCTTGACGCCCCAGGCCCAGCCGGCGAAGAGCGCAATGAAGAGCGCACCGACCACCAGGGCGTACTGGCCGAAGAGCGTGAAGAGGAAGGTCAGGAAATCCGTGCCCACGCCGGGCAGCAAGGTGAGCCAGCTCACCGCGCCGTTGGCGAGCGCGCTCGGGATGCCGAGCACGAACGCCGCGCCGCCTACCGCCACGGCCGCCTTCTTCCGGCTCCAGCGCTTCTCGTCCACGAAGTAGGCCGTGGCCACCTCGAGCAGGGAGACGCTGGAGGTGAGCGCCGCGATGGCCAGCAGCAGGAAGAAGAGCGTGCCGAAGATGATGCCGCCGATGGGCGCCGGCGGGATGGTGCCGAGCAGCGACGTGAGCACCACGAAGACCATGCCCGGACCGCCCCCGCCCGCCTCCATGCCGGCGTGGAAGAGCGTGGGAAAGATGATGAGGCCGGCCATGATGGCAATGGCGGTGTCGAGGCCGGACACCCAGAGCGCGGAGGTGACCAGATCATCCTGCTTGCCGATGTAGGAGCCGTACGTGATCATGGCGCCCATGCCGAGCGAGAGGGAGAAGAACGCCTGGCCGATGGCGGCCAGCACCACGCCGCCATTGATGTCACTGAAATCCGGCTTCAGGTAGAAATCCAGTCCGGCGCCGGCCCCCGACAGGGTGACCGCGCGCACGACCAGCAGCAGCAGGATGACGGCCAGCAGGGGCATGAGCACCTTCGTCCAGCGCTCGATGCCGTGGCGCACGCCGCCCAGGACCACGTAGATCGTGAGCGCCATGAACAGCAGGTGGGAGAAGATCGACCCCCACGCGCTGCCCGCCACCCCTCCGAAGATCGCGGCCGTGTCGGCGTCCGCCCCGAAGGCGCCGGTGAGCGTCTTCCACACGTAGGTGAGCGTCCACCCGGCGATGACCGAGTAAAAGCTCAGGATGACCACGCCCGTGACCACCCCCAGGGCACCCACGAGGCCCCATGCGGTGCCGGGCTTGATGGCCTTGAAGGCGCCCACCGGATTGCGCTGGCTGCGACGGCCGATGGCCAGCTCGGCCAGCATGACCGGCGCGCCGATGAGCGCCACACAGCCAAGGTAGAGGACCAGGAAGGCGCCGCCGCCGTTGGCGGCGGCCACGGTGGGGAAGCCCCAGATGTTGCCCAGACCGATGGCGCTGCCGGCGGCGGCCAGGATGAAGGCGGCCTTCGATCCCCAGGTGTCGCGCGGTGCCGGTGTGGTGGGATGGCCGGCGGACGGCGGCGTGCTCGAGGTGGTTTGCATCGACGGCCCTCTCCGATGGTCTGTGGATGAACGATGCGCCGGCGGCGCCGGCCTACGGCAGCGTGTCCTCGCGATGCAGGGCGTGCGTGTACCGCTGGTACTCCGCGGGATTGGCCAGGTAATCCTCCACCCAGGTCTCGAAGGGCGGCAGCGGCAGCCTGTGCTCCAGTTCCTGCACCACGCTCATGGCCAGCTGGAAACGGTCCCGCGCGCGGAAGTCGATGCGCCGCCCTTCCAGCAGGATCTCCACCATCTCTTCGAACGTGTCGGGCTGCAAAAGCGCGATGAGATGCGTGACCTGATCCAGCCTGTAGGACTCGTAGAGGGAACGCAGCTCCTGCAGCGAGGGTGACACGTCGCTCGGCGCGATGTCGGGGGCGCGCTCGGCGGCGTGGCGCACGAGCAGCTCGCGGAACCAGCCGTGGAACGCCGGCGGGTAGCCGGTCCGCCGCTCATGCGCCGCGAGCGCCGAATCGAGCAGTGCCATGAGCAGCGGCTTGCCCAGCCCGCGCGCCCGCGCGTCCACGTCCTGCTCGCTGCCCTCCACGAAGAGGTCGGCCGTGCGCACCTCGCTGCCCGGTTCGTCGGCCGCGGAGCGGAAGGAGAAGTACCCCCGCCAGCAACCGTCGGGCAACAGGTAGGTGATGAGGAACACTGTCCAGCGGCCGTCACCGCGCTCCATGAACGTGAAGGAACGGCAGCGGCTACGCACCACGTCATCGGTGGGTGCGGCGGGCGCCGGCCGGGACGCGTCCGAGGGCGGTTGTGGGTGGGGATGCATGCCGCTGCAGGCTAACCGGCGGGCCAGATCCAGTCAAGGCGCGCGGGCGTGGCGCGGGCGCACCGCCCGCAAGCCAAATTCAAAAAATTCCGCGGTGGTGCGCGAGCCCGCCTTTTAGACAATCCGCCGGCCGTAAACGGCGTGGCCATGGGAATGCACGCCTTGAAACGGGCGTTTTGCGGGGCGCGCGCGGGGCGGAACGATTGCCAAACACGCAGGCTGGTGTACACGCGAAAATCGTTGTGCCGCAACAAATATCGGCTAACGGCTTGGCGCAGTGCGGGTTACACGTAAGGGTTGACGCACGCCCGACGGCTCCCTATCTTGACCTTACCTGCTCGACACGATGACCGGATTCTGCGGATGCTTCCTTCTCCGGTCCACGCAGGAAAATAATCACCCATTTTTTGAATACGTCGAGGCGTAACGTATGTGGGAGACGTGTGCCGTTGATCTACGGGTGGAGCTGCCGAGGCCGGTGGCGGACGAGGTAGCTGAGGTGCAGCGGCGCGATCCCGAGATGCTCAGTCGAATGCTCTTCTATGCGCTCACGCGGCGCACGATCTACGAACACCTTTCCCGCAACTCGGTACCGGCCGGCGAACCGTCGGACTGAGGTTCCGGAGCGGCCGTGGCGGCTGATCCGAACGCCGGATCGAGGCCTCCCCGGCCATGGCGGGTACGCCCACCGCGGCACGCGTCTCTTGACGGGCGCCCCCCGCAACGACCAGCTTTGCGCACGGCGTGAGCGAGCCGCCCGGCGAATGCCGGGCGCGGCGCGCCATTCCTTCTGCCACGGCTGTCATGGCTGCGGAATCCGAGGAAGACCGAACACTGCGGGCAAAGTACTGGGATTGGTGCTCCGCCCGCCTGGCCGACCGCTTCCTCTCACTCTCCTCCGACGACATCTACCGCCTGGCGCGCCGCGAGCCCGAAACGGGCGCGGGACTGGGCGGCGGAACACCCGTCGGCCGGGATCCGGGCGCGCTGGCTGGGGAGACCCCCGCGTCCTTCCGGGAGCTGGTGGCGCAGGTCACCGAGAGCCTGACCCGCGAGATGGGTCTGCCCAGCTTCGAGCAGTGGCGCGCGGCGTACCGCGAGGATCCCGCCCGCTTCGAGGGCCAGCTGCTGGGCATGTGGCGCGACCGGGAGGCGGAGCCCCGGGGGGAAGAGCCGGGCTGACGAGCGCGGCCCCATGCAGGCGTCTGAAAAAGGAAGAGCGGCGGCGATCCCGTGATCGCCGCCGCTCTTTTCCGTGGGCCGCTACCGGTTCAGAAGTGCTCCGGACCCTCACGCGTCTGGAAGCGCCAGGTGCCGACCATGGCCACGATGCCCGCGGCGGCCAGCAGCAGGCCCACCAGGCCCCAGGCCAGCGCCCAGTCCGAGCGCTGATTGGCCCAGCCGCGCCAGGCGCTCCACAGCGACGTGGCGGCCATGACGAGCCACAGGATGCCGATGCCGAAGCCTGCGGCCAGGCCGGCGGTGTGCTGGGGAAGCCGGTGCTCGTTGGACATGCTCTCCTCGGGTCGGGTTCGCCGCCAATATAGGAGCGCGCCGGTCTACGGCAAGGCGTGTGCTCGATGAGGGCGGCCGTTGCGCTCGGCCCAGCGTGTGCGCATGCTAAGCTCCGTCCGCGCGCGCACGGAGCGCGGGCGGCACGCAGTCATGGAGGAGAACGCTGGCCGTACGCATTGCCCCGCTCGAGGAAGGCACGCGCGTGCAGGTGCGGCGCTCCAATCTGCCGCTCGATCCCGCCGTGGTGGGCCGGTCCGGCACGGTGGTGGCTGCCAGTCCGTACCACGCGCATCGCCTGGGCGTGGTGCTGGACGGTGAGACGCTGCCCCGCCAGTTCCGGCGCACCGAACTGGAGGTGGTGGCCGCGCCGGCGCTGCCGCGCGAGCGGGAGCGCGCAAAGGGCCGCTCCGCACTACCCTGACGGTCGGCCCGCTTGCCGTGGAGCACCGGGAACGTTCCGTGCATGGCGGGGCGGTGCCCCGCACAGAGCAGCCCAGGAGGCGCATGAGCACGCACACCGGAGAGATGTCCGACCCGACCTCGGTGGCAGAGGCACGCCGCGCCGTGGAGGAGCGCCGCAGGCGCATGTCCGGCACCCTCGACGAGATCGAGGATCGGATCGTGGAGGGGAAGGAAGAGCTGCAGCGCAAGGTGGACGTGCCGGGTCGCCTGCGGGATCGGGTGCTCGCGCGGCCGTGGAGCACGCTCGGCGTGGCCTTCGGCGTGGGCCTGGCCGTGGGCTTTCTCACCGGCGGCTCCGGCGGCTCGGTGGACTACGACGACGATGACAACGTGCGCCACGTTGATCACCGCTTCGGCTTCTGGCGCACGGTGCGCGCGCAGCTCGTGGGCGCCGCCATTGCCGCCCTCACGGAGGCGGTTCACGACCGGATCGCCGGTGCGCACACCGCGCGCGAGCGGCCGGAGCCGAACGCGGATTAGCGGCTGACTTCAGCGCAGGTGCCGGTCCGCCTGTGCGGGGATCGTGACAGCGGGATGGCGGGCGTTCCGTCAGGGGCCGATGGGCTCGGGCCGCACCGCCAGATGCGCCGCCAGGCGCAGGGCCAGCCAGGCCACCAGCGTCATCCCCGGCACGTCCACGAGCTCCGCGTCATCTTCGGGCTGGTGGTACTGGGGATGGCTCCCGGTGAAGAGGGCAAGGGCGGGACGGCCGCGTTGCAGGAAGCAGCGGTGGTCACTGCCGATGTAGCTGAGCGGAACGTAGGTGAGTCCTGGCTCATAGCGTGCCAGCAGCCCCGTCCAGACGCCGTCCGGGAGGGCGCCCGCCAGGTAGAGGGTGCCGCTTCGTAGCCGCCCGATCATGTCCAGGTTGAGCATGGCGCTCACGCTGGCCAGGGGTACCAGGGGCTCCTGGCAGAAGTGATAGGATCCCACCAGCCCCGCCTCCTCGGCACCGAACGCAATGAACATGAGGGAGCGCCTGTCCGGGCTGCCGAAGCCGTCAGCGGCGGCGTGCGCGGCCAGCGCGCGGGCCAGTTCCAGCAGGGCGGCCGTGCCGGAGGCGTTGTCATCGGCGCCGTTGTGGATCATGTCATCCACCACCCCCACATGATCGTAGTGGGCGCCGATGAGCACCCACTCGTCGCGCAGGGATCCCGTGCCCCGGAGCACGCCGACCACGTTCTGGGAGGTGCCGGGGAAGCGCACGTCGGTGAAGGACTGGAACCAGGCATCTCCCGTGAGCGCCGTGAGGCCGTAGCGGACCAGCTCCGCCTGGATGTAGCCGGCGGCGCGCAACTCGTCGGGTGAGCCGTAGCGCCGCCCGCGCATGGAGTCGTGGGCCAGCGCCGTCACGTGCGCGAGCAGACGGCTCCCGGCCAGATCCGGCAGCGGCAGTCCGGCGGTGGTGAAGGACCATTGGGTGGTGGCGGCCAGGCCGTCCGCGAAGGTGATGCCCGGACCCAGGTGGACCGTGTGGATGGTGCCCGCGTCGAACGCGTCCAGGGGTGTCAGGACCACGGTGCGGGCATCGGGGCGGGACACGCGGGTGGGTATGCGCACCCCGCCCCGCTCCACCCACACCGCGGCCTGGGTGTCCGCCGGCAGGGTCACGGGCCAGCGGAAGACAACATGGACGGCGCCGGTGATCGCCACGCCCGTGGCACCGGCGACGGGCGTGCGGCTCAGGATGCCGGGCGCGGATGGCGGTGCCGTGGCGTCGCGGCCGCATGCGGCCAGCGCCAGGCACAGCAGGAGGATGCGTGCGCGGCCCAGGCGCCTCCTCATGCGGCCGGCCTACACCGCGGCGTCAGAAGGGCAGGTCGTCATCCTCCACCTCGAAGGGCGAGGGCGCTGCCTGCCCGCCGCCCCCGCCGCCCTGCTGCGGACGCCTCTGCGGGCTCTGGTCGTAGCTCCCGCCACCGCCGCCCCCGCCACCGCCACCCCCGCCGGGTCCGGTCTGGCTCCCGAGCATCACCATCTCCCGCACCACGATGTCCGTCCAGTAGCGCGGCTGCCCCTTGTCATCCTCGGTCTGCGAGTACTCCAGGCGGCCCTCCACGTAGAGACGGTCCCCCTTGTGGATGTACTGCTCCACCAGCTCGGCCAGCTTGTCGAAGAAGGTGAGGCGGTGCCACTCGGTCTTCTCCTGCTGCTGTCCCGAGCGGTCCGAGAAGGTGCGGTTCGTGGCCAGACTGACTTTGGCGATCTTGGTGCCACCGCCGGTGGTGCGCATCTCGGGCTCCGCGCCCACGTTGCCGATGAGCATGACCTTGTTCAGGGACCGAGCCATGGGGCGTGCCTTTCGGTGGGTTGGGTGTTCGGGTGTCCTCGCGGCCAAGATAGTGCGGGGCGCCGCCTGAGGGTAGGCGGGCGCCGACCGGGGGAAGCGGGCGCCGGCCGGCGACGGCGCGAGCCCAACGCCCACTGGCCTCCCTCAGATCCCCGCGCGGCTCCGGTAAGCCTCCTGGAGCCGCGCCGTGAGCGGGCCACGCGAGCCCCCGGCCACCTGCTTGCCGTCCACCGTGGCAATGGGCATGACCTCGGTGGTGGTGCCCGACAGGAAGAGTTCATCCGCGCGCCAGAACTCGTCCCAGTACAGCGGCCGCTCCTCAGCCGGGATACCCAGCTCCGCCGCCATGTCCAGCACCAGCTGGCGGGTGATGCCCGGCAGGATGTAGTTGCTGCGCGGATAGGTCACCAGCGTGCCGTCCAGCACGCCGAAAAGATTGGCGTGCGAACCCTCCGCCACCACGCCGTCGCGCACGAAGAGCGCCTCGAAGCCGCCGGCCGCGTGCGCCGCCTGGTTGGCCAGCACGTTGGGCAGGAGCGCGATGGACTTGATGTCACAGCGCGACCAGCGTGTGTCCGGCACGGTGATGCAGGCCACGCCCCGCTCCATGTACTCCGCCGGGTAGCCCTTGAACGGCTTGGCGGTCAGGTAGAGCGTGGGCCGCACCGCCGTGGTGGGGAAGGCGTGCGTGCGCGGCGCCACGCCGCGCGTGACCTGCAGGTAGATGGTGCCGTCCCCGTCCACGCCGTTCTCGGCTATGAGACGCTCGGCGATCCCCGGGATCTCCGCCACCAGCTCCGCATCGATCTGCAGCGCGCCGAGCCCGTTGCGCAGACGCGCCATGTGCTCGTCCATGAGGAACGGCTTCCCCCCGTAGAGCCGCGCCACCTCGTAAACGCCGTCGGCAAAGAGAAAACCCCGGTCGTCCACGGGCACGCGCGCTGCCGCCGCGTCCACCACCTGGCCGTTCAGATAGACCTTCATGTGCCCCTATCCTCCTGTTCATCTCTCAGGCGACGTCCCCCGTCACCTTCATCCGCGCGCCGCCTCCGCGGCGCGCACCACCCACGCACGGCGCGCACCGGGCGGTGCGCTCGACCCGGGCCGGGCCGTCCCGCGCTCCCGGACCGTGCAGCTACGCCGGCCTTTCCCGCACACTCCGCACGGCGTCCATGAGGCGCCGCACCCGGTCCGCCTCCACCGGCCCGCCCGCCCGGCCGTCCCGCTGCAGCGCGCTGCCCACGATGGCGCCGTCGGCGAGCGGCACGAGCGCGGCGGCGTTGTCCGGTGCCAGGCCGCTGCCCACGTAGAGCGGCGCGTCCGGCACGGCCGCGCGCACGGCGCGCAGGCGGGCGCTGTCCGTGGCGGCGCCGGTGGCCTCCCCCGAGATAACCAGCGCGTCGGCGCGGCCGCGTTCCCAGGCGTCGGCGGCGGCCCGCTCCACGCCGAGGCCGTGGGGCGGCACGGCGTGCTTCACGAGCACGTCGGCCAGGATGGCCACCTCCACGCCCAGCGCGGCGCGCACGCGCAGCGTCTCGTGCGCCCGGCCTTCCAGGGTGCCCTGGTCGGTGAGCATGGTGCCGGTATGCACGTTGACGCGGATGAAGCCTGCGCCGGTGGCGGCGGCCACGCCGAGGGCGGCGCGGGCGTCATTGCGCAGCGCGTTCACGCCCACGGGGAGGGGCACCGCCTCGCGCACCAGGCGCGTGAGCGCCGCGAGCGCCGCCACCGTCTCCGCGGGCAGGCTGCCCGGCAGGAAGGGCACGTCATGGTAGTTCTCCACCAGCACCGCGTCGGCGCCGCCCGCCGCGAGCGCCTGGGCGTCCCGTCCCGCGCGCTCCTCCACGGCCGCCATGCTGCCGCCCCAGCCCGGCGCGCCGGGCAGCGGCAGCAGGTGGATCATGCCGATGACGGCGAAGGGGGCGCGGCAGGGGAGGGGGACGCGCGCGAGCGGGTCGCTGGTCATGGTCATGGTCATGGCCGTGGCAACGGCCGCGGATGCATGGGCACGGGGCGAATCTGCGCTGCCCGCCCGCGCCGCACAACGGGGCCGCGGGCACGGCGGTTGCCTGCCCGCCGAGTGGACGTAGCTTCCGCAGCCGCGCGCTTCCCCTTGTCTGGAGCCCCATGGCCGATCCGCCCCTCCTGACCCACCTGCCCACCCACGAACGCACCCTGGACAACGGCCTCAGGGTCATCGTGCGGGAGGCCCACGACGCGCCCGTGGTGAGCATCGTGACGTACGTGAAGGCCGGCTACTTCGACGAGCCCGACACGCTGGTGGGCATCAGCCACGTGCTCGAGCACATGTACTTCAAGGGCACGGAGCGGCGCGGTCCGGGGGACATGGCGCGGGAGACCAAGGCGGCGGGCGGCTTCCTGAACGCGGGCACCATCTACGACCACACCTCCTACTACACGGTGCTGCCGGCCGCCTCCCTGGAGCAGGGGCTGGACATCCAGAGTGACGCGCTCAAGGCCTCCGCCATCGACCCGGACGAGCTGGCGCGGGAGCTCCAGGTCATCATCCAGGAGGCCAAGCGCAAGCTGGACACGCCGCCGGCCGTCTCCCAGGAGAGCCTCTTCGAGACGCTCTTCGACGCGCACCGCATCCGCCGCTGGCGCATCGGCACCGAGGACATGCTGGGCGGCTTCACACGGCAGGACGTGTGGGACTTCTATCGCCAGCTGTACCGCGCTCCGAACGTGATCCTGGTGATCGCGGGGGACGTGGAGCCGGCGCATGCGTTCGCCCTGGCAGACCGCTACTACGCCGACCTGCCGGGCGGCGCGCCGGTGCGGAGCGCCGGTCCCGAGGAGCCGCCGCGCACGGGTCTGCGCTTCCGCGAGATGGAGGGCGAGATCACGCGCGCCTACCTGGAGTGGGGGTGGCGCACGCCCGGCGCCCTGCACGAGGACACGCCGGCGCTGGACGCGCTCTCGGTGGCGCTCGGCCAGGGCCGCGCCTCCCGCCTCTACCGCGCCGTACGCGAGGCGGGGCTGGTGAGCGGGGCCAGCGCCTTCAACTACACGCCCGGCCAGGTGGGCGTCTTCGGCCTGAGCGCCGAGCTCGACCCGGTGGGCACCGCGGCGGCGGTGGACGCCATGGCCGCCACCGTGCGGAGCTGTGTGGAGCGGCCCATCACGGCCGCCGAGGCCGAACGCGCGCGCACCATCATGGAGGCGCGGATGCTGCGCCGGCTGGAGACCGCCGAGGGCCAGGCCAACCTCATCGCCGAGTGGGCGGCGGAGGGGGACTGGCGGCTGGCGGACGACTACCTGGCCCGCATCCAGGCGCTCACCGCCGCCGACCTGGTGCGGGTGGCGGAGCGCTACCTGGCGGTGGCGAACGCCACCGTGCTGCTCTACCGCCCGCGCGCCGCCGGGCCCACCGGGTGGGACGCGGCCGGGCTGGCGCGTCGCGTGCGGGACGCGGGGCTGCCGGCGGGCGTGGAGCTTCCGGGGGACGCGGCTTTCCCGGAGACGGCAGCGGTGGCGCCCGCGAGAGTGCGGGCCGAACGGGTGGAGGACGGCGTCCACTTCTTTGCCACGGAGCACGGCGCGCGGGTGGTGGTCCTGCCGCGCCACGGCGCGCCGCTGGTCACGCTGGCGGTGGCGGTGCGCGGGGGAGCGCTGGAGGAGGACGCCGCCACCTCGGGGATCACGGGGCTGCTGGCGCGCGCGTCCGTGAAGGGCACCACGTCACGGAGCGCCGAGATCATGGCCAGCGCCACGGAGGCGCTGGGCGGCTCCATCGGGGCCGACGTGGGCTCCGACACGCTGCACTGGCGGCTCTCCGTGCCCGCCCGGCACTTCGACGCGGCGGCCGACCTGCTGCTGGACACGGCGCTCCGGCCCGCGCTGCCCGCCGCGGCCGTGGCGCGCGAGCGGGACGTGGCGCTGGCCGACCTGGCGCAGCTGCGCGATGACATGGGCCGCTACCCCGGACGGCTGCTCATGCAGGCGGCCTTTCCCGGCCACCCCTACGGCTGGGTGCTGGAGGAGCGCGAGGCGGCGCTGGCGGGGCTGGAGCGGCACGCCGTGGCGGCGTGGCACCTGCGGCGCGTGCGTCAGGCCGCACTCACGGTGCTGGTGGTGGGGGACGTGGAGCCCGAGGCGGCGGCCGCGCGCGTGGCCGCCCATCTGGGCGCGGCCGACGGGGTGGTGGAGGAGCCGCGGCGGCCCGCGCCGCCCTGGCCAGCCGCACCGCGCAGTCAGGCCGTGCGGCTGGACAAGGCGCAGACGGCGCTGGCGCTGGGCTTCCCCGGGCCGGCCAGGAACGAGGCCGACGTGGACGAGCTGCGCGTGCTGTCCGCGGCGGTGGCCGGGCTGGGCGGGCGCATGTTCGAGGAGCTGCGCAGCCGGCGCTCGCTGGCCTACAGCGTGGCGGCCTATCCGGTGGCCCGCTGGCGGGCCGGGTGCTTCGTGGCCTCCATTGCCACCTCGCCGGAGCGCGAGGAGGAGGCGCGCGCGGGGCTGCTGGAGGAGCTGGACCGGTTGCGGCGCGAGCCTCTGCCGGAGGAGGAAGTGGAGCGCGCCCGCCGCTACCTCATCGGCGCCTGGCAGATCCACCAGCAGACCAACGGCGCCCGCCTGGCCGACCTCATGGACGTCCTGCTGGTGGGGGAGGGGCTGGCGGAGCTGCGCAACTTCGAGGCGCGCATCCGCCGCGTCAGCGCGGAGGGCATGCGGGCCGCCGCGGAGCGCTGGCTGGACCCCGCCCGCATGGTGGAGGGTGTGGTGCGGGGCAGCGGCGGCGGCAGGTAGCCGCCCACGTTTGCCCGTGCGCACGCGCGCGCGTAGATTGCGCCCCGGTTCCCACTCCGCCCCCCTGGCCGCGTGCTGCCCATGGCCTCGTTCGAATATGTGACCCTCGAGAAGCGGGACGGCGTGGCCGTCCTGACCGTAAATCGCCCCGACAAGCTGAACGCCCTGAACGCCGCCACCATCGCGGAGCTGGACTCCGCGGTGCGGGACGTGGCGGCCGATGAAGGCGTGCGCGGCTTGCTGGTGACCGGCGCCGGACAGAAGGCCTTCGTGGCCGGCGCCGACATCGCGGAGCTGGCCACGATGGGGCCGCTCTCCGGCGTCCAGGTGTCGCGCCAGGGCCAGGCCACCTTCCGCATGCTGGAGCGGCTGCCCAAGCCGGTGGTGGCCGCGGTCAACGGCTTCGCGCTCGGCGGCGGGCTGGAGCTGGCGCTCGCCTGCCACATGCGTGTGGCCTCGAGCAACGCCAAATTCGGGCTGCCGGAGGTGAAGCTGGGCATCATCCCCGGCTACGGCGGCACGCTGCGGCTGCCGCGCCTGGTGGGGCGGGGCCGCGCGCTGGAGCTCATCCTCACGGGGGAGATGATCGACGCCGCCGAGGCCCTCCGCATCGGGCTGGTGAACCGTGTGGTGGAGGACGCGGCACGCGTGGTCGAGGAGACCGAGGCGCTGCTCCGCAAGATCATCGGCAACGGCCCCGTGGCGCTGGCCATGGCGCTGGAGGCGGTGGACCACGGCATGAGCGCCACCGTGGAAGAGGCGCAGGTGCTGGAGTCCAACCTCTTCGGTCTGCTGGCCTCCACGGAGGACATGCGCGAGGGGATGGCGGCGTTCCTGGAGAAGCGGCAAGCGGCGTTCGAGGGGCGCTGAGCGGATCCGCGCTGGCCTCGTTCGGGTTGGCCGGTTCCGCCATGGACGCGCCCGCGGGGCGGGCCCATCCTGCGCGCGGGGGGTGCCCGCTGGCCTCACACGCGCGCGCGAGCTAGGTTCAGGGCTACATGCGGCACCCCGAGCACGCGCTGGCCCTGCGGCAGCTCCGCCTCCGCGATTTTCGCAATTTTGCCGCACTCGACCTGGAGTTTCCCGCCGGGGGGGCGGCCGTCATCGGTGACAACGGCTCCGGCAAGACCAACCTCCTGGAGGCGGTCTACTACCTGGAGATCTTCCGCTCCTTTCGCGGCGCCGCCGACGACCACCTCGTGCGCTTCGGGGCGGAGACCTTCTTCATCCGCGGGGTCTTCGAGGAGGTGCGCTCGGGGGAGCGCCACGAGGTGAGCGCCGGCTACGAGCGGCGCAGCCGCACCAAGCGCGTGGCCATCGACGGTGTGGAGCCGGAGCGCATGGGGGACGCCCTGGGCGGCCTCGGCGCGGTGGTCTTCTCCCCCTCGGACGTGGCGCTGGTGGCGGGCGCGCCGGGGGAGCGACGACGCTTCCTGGATATCGTGCTCTCGCTGAACGCGCGCGGCTACTTCGACGCGCTGCAGCGCTACCGCGGTGCCCTGCGCCAGCGCAACGCCATGCTCAAGGCGGGCACCGGCAGCGCGCACCTGGGCGCCTGGGACGCGGCGCTCGTGGCCGGTGGGGCGCGTGTGATCGCGGAGCGGCTGCGCTGGGTGGCCGAGCACGCCGCCGCATTCGGCGAGCGCTTCGCTGCCATCGGCGGAGGCGGCCCGGCGGAGCTGGTCTACCAGGACAGCGTGCGGCTGCCTGCCGGGCCGGGCGCGGCATCCGTGGAGGCGGTGGCCGCGGCATTCACGGCCGAACTGACGCGCGTGGCCGAACGGGAGCGGGAGCGCGGCATGACGCTCGTGGGGCCGCACCGCGACGAGCTGGCCATCCGCTTCGGGGATGGGGAGGAAGGGGTGGGGCTGCGCGAGTTCGGCTCCGGCGGGCAGCAGCGCACCGCCGCCATCGCGCTGCGCATGATCGAGGCGGAGACCATCCGCGTCGCGCGGGACCGTGAGCCGGTGGTGCTGCTGGACGACGTCTTCGCCGAGCTGGACGCCGGCCGTTCGCGCCGCATCCTGGCGCTCATGGAGGAGGAGGAGCGCGGCCAGGTGCTGCTCACCGCGCCCAAGGAGAGTGACGTGGAATTGCGTGGGGGCTCGCTGGCGCGGTGGCGCATCGCGGCCGGGCGGATCGAGACGTGAGGCGGGAGCGGGACCCGGAGCCGCTCGGGGACGCGCTGCAGCGCTTCCTGGAGGAGAGCGCCATCGGCGAGAAGATGGAGAAGGCCTCCATCGTCCCCGAGTGGCCGGAGAAGGTGGGGGAGGCCATCGCGGCGGTGACCACGCCGCTGCGGGTCTCCGGCGGGACCCTCCTGGTGGCGGTGCGCTCCAGCGGGTGGCTCATGGAGCTGCGCATGATGGAGCGTGAGATCCTGGGACGGCTGAACGAGGGCAGGAAGCGGGGGCGCATCGAGCGCATCCGCTTCGTGATGAGCGAGTGAGGCGCGGCCCCGGTGCGCGGGGAGCGCGCCGGCGGGTGCGCGGGGACGTCGCTTGAAAATGCGCTGTTGAAGACGTAACCCCGGGGGTCTCTCGGGGTACTATTCATGGTTGATCCTGACACGGCAGAACGCGCGGAGTTATGGCAAAGAAAGACGCGAGCAAGAACAAGTACGACGCGGGCCAGATCCAGGTCCTCAAGGGGCTGGAGGCGGTCCGCAAGCGGCCGGGCATGTACATCGGCTCGACCGGTCCGCGCGGGCTCCATCACCTGGTCTACGAGGTGGTGGACAACTCGGTGGATGAGGCGCTCGCGGGCTACTGCGCGGAGATCTCCCTCACCATCCATCCCGACAACTCGATCACCGTGGTGGATGACGGCCGCGGCATCCCCGTGGACGTCCATCCGGTGGAGAAGATGACGGGTGTGGAGGTGGCCATGACCATGCTCCACGCGGGCGGCAAGTTCGACAAGGAGAGCTACAAGGTCTCCGGCGGGCTGCATGGCGTGGGCGTCTCGGTAGTCAACGCCCTCTCCGAGGAGCTGGAGGTGGAGATCCACCGGGACGGCAAGGTCTACAAGCAGACCTACGCGCGGGGCGCCCGGACCTCCGACCTGAACGTGGTCGGCAAGGTGAAGGGCACCGGGACGCGCATCTGGTTCAAGGCGGACCACGAGATCTTCCCCGAGATCGACTTCGTCTACGACACGCTGGCCAACCGGATGCGCGAGATGGCGTTCCTGAACAGGGGGCTGCGCATCCTGATCAAGGACGAGCGGCCGGGCGAGGAGGGCCCGCGCAGTGACGATTTCCACTACGAGGGCGGGATCCGGGAGTTCGTGGAATACCTGCGCGGCAGCCGGAAGGCGCTGCACGAGAAGGTGATCTACATCGAGGCCGCGCGGGAAGAGGCCGACATCGAGCTGGCCATGCAGTATGACGATTCCTACCAGGAGAACACCTTCACGTTCGTCAACAACATCAACACCCATGAGGGCGGCTCCCACCTCACCGGCTTCAAGGCCGCCCTCACGCGGACGCTGAACGATTACGCGCGCAAGAACAACTTCCTGAAGAAGGAGCTGGACTCCCTCTCGGGCGAGGACATCCGCGAGGGGCTGACCTGCGTGCTCTCCGTGAAGGTGAAGGAGCCGCAGTTCGAGGGGCAGACCAAGACCAAGCTGGGCAACTCCGAGGTGCGCGGGGCGGTCGAGAACGTGGTCAATGAGAAGCTCTCGGAGTTCCTGGAGGAGAATCCGCCGGTGGCCCGGACCATCATCGAGAAGGCCGTCCAGGCGGCGCGGGCCCGGCTGGCGGCGCGCAAGGCGCGCGAGCTGGTGCGCCGCAAGAGCGCGCTGGAGGGCATGGTGCTGCCCGGCAAGCTGGCCGATTGCTCGATCACCGACCCGGCGCTGTGCGAGATCTATCTGGTTGAGGGGGATTCGGCGGGCGGGTGCTTTGCCGGCGACACCAGGGTGGCACTGGCCGACGGGCGCGAGCTCAGTTTCCGCGAACTGGTGGAGGAGGAGGCCGCCGGCAAACAGAACTTCTGCTACACCATCCGGAAGGATGGCACGGTGGGTGTGCAGCGGATCCTGCATCCGCGCGTCACCAAGCGGGACGTGGAGGTGGTGCAGGTGACCCTCGACAACGGTGAGGAGATCACCTGCACGCCGGACCACCGCTTCATGCTGCGCGACGGGAGCTACAAGCCGGCGGCGGAGCTGGTGGCGGAGGACTCGTTGATGCCGTTGTATCGGCGGGTCTCGGACGTTGCGGAGCCGGGGATCACCATCGACGGGTACGAGATGGTGTGGGACCCGCGCTCCGATTCGTGGCTCTTCACCCACGTGCTCGCCGACTGGTACAACCGGATGATCGGTGTCTACGCCCGTGAGGATGGCGACCATTGCCACCACGTGGATTTCGATAAGCGCAACAACAATCCTGACAACATCCGCCGGCTTCCGGCTGATGAGCATCTGGAATTGCACCGCCGACACGTTGCCAAGACCCTTCACCGACCGGACGTGATCGAGCGTGGACGACGGCTTCGCAAGTCAGCGGCATTCCGCCAAAACATGCGGCGGCGGATGCAGGAGCCGGCTACTCGTGAGATTCTGTCTCGGCAGGCCAAGGCGCAGTGGGAGGACGCAGAGTACCGCGAGTCAATGAAGGCGGCATGGCGTGAATTCTACGAGACGAATGCGGAATACCGCACTGCGGTGCTCGATCGCCTGAACCGGGGCCAGCGCGATTACTGGGCGAACGCGGCTCATCGAAAGGCACGTTCCGAGGAGGTGCGCAGCCACTTCGAGACTCATCCAGAGCGCCGAGCGGCACTTGCCGAAATGGCACAGGTGCAGTGGCAGGATCCGTCTCTCCGCGCATGGCGGGCAGCGCAGACCAGTAAGCAATGGACGCCCGAGTTCCGAGAGAAGCGGAAGCGGGCCCTCGCTGAGACCTATTACCGGAAGACGCTGGCCGCGCTCAAGAATCATGAGCGCGGTGGAGAGATCGACCTGGAGGCCTTCCAGCAAGCGCGCCGGGCCGCAGCGGACAGGTCCGTGCTCCGGTTCGATACATTCTGCGACCGGTACTTCTCGGGGGATCGCGAACGGGCCCTCGAAGCGGTACGCAATCACAACCACCGCGTGGTGACGGTCGAGCAGCTGACGGAGCGCATCGACGTCTACGACATCGAGGTTCCCGCCAGCCACAACTTCGCGCTGGCGGGAGGTGTGTTCGTCCACAACAGCGCAAAACAGGGTCGCGACCGGAACTTCCAGGCCATCCTGCCGCTGCGCGGCAAGATCCTGAACGTGGAGAAGAGCCGGCTGGACAAGATCCTCTCCAACGAGGAGATCCGCACCATCATCTCCGCCATCGGGACGGGGATCGGTGATGATGAGTTCAGCCTGGGCAACGCGCGTTATCACAAGTGCATCATCATGAGCGTGGACGGAGACGATCACGTCTTCGTCCGTGACGATGAAACGGGCGGCGCGCGCATGGTGCGCATCGGTGCCTTCATCGACGCCGCGCTCGGTGGGCCCGCCGGAGCCGAGGGCGGCTACGACAAGCGTGAGGACGCCGACCTCGGTGAGGTGCTGTGCTTCGGGCTGGCCGACAACGAGGTGTGCTTCCGCCCGATCAAGGCGGTGATCCGCCATCCGGTGGACGAGGCCCTCTACGAAGTCACCACCGCCTACGGCCGGTCCGTTCGGGTGACGGCCAGCCACAGCGTGTTCGTCCACGAGGACGGCGAACTCCGCCTGAAGCGGGGCGACGAACTCGAGGTGGGCGACCGTGTAGCCGCGCCGCGTCAGGTGCGCTTCCCCGAGGTCGAGCGCCCGCGCTTCGATCTACTGCGCGCGCTGCACGGCTCTGAGCGGGCGGGTGACGTGTGGGTGCGCGGGCCGGCGGTGGAGGCGTGGTACCGGGCGGGGGTGGAGGAGCTGGCGTATGCCGGCGCAGCGGTGGGTGCGGCATCGGCTGGAAGCGAATGGGAACCGTCACCCGCAGGGTCGGACATCCGGCTGGACAAGCTCGATGCGGTGGACCTTGCGTGGTTGGGTCCCCGGGAGGACATGGAACTGATCTTTGGGGCGCCC
>Ga0214473_10001998_pt1 | contig 25769 bp, 21 predicted proteins | sample RVTome_7_FD_203509 | JGI IMG/M metagenome (GOLD analysis project Ga0214473, IMG submission 203509) | Soil microbial communities from uranium-contaminated site in the Upper Colorado River Basin, Wyoming, United States - RVT98D197 | ecosystem: Environmental > Terrestrial > Soil > Contaminated >...
CAACCCGTAGAAGGCACAGATCTCCCTGAATCGCCTCCGCCATCAAATGAAGCGCCGGCCCCGCCTGCAGTGCCGATGCCCGTGGAGCCTGATAACCAGAGTCCTCCCGCCGGGCTCCTTCCGAAACCTGCGGAGCATCACAAGGACGGGGATGGGATATGAAACCGAACACCGATGAGCGGGTCAGCACAGGGATCCCTGGAATCGACGATATGCTCAAGGGTGGTCTCATCTCGGGAAGGCCGTATGTTGTCTCTGGCACGACCGGGAGCGGGAAGACTACTCTGGCGGTTCAGTTCCTTCATCAGGGCGTGAAGCAGGGCGAGCGGGCGTTGCTCGTCGCCATAGACGAGCCTCCTCAGGAGATAAGGGAGAATGTGAGGGCGCTCGGATGGGACGTTGGCAAGATCAGAATTCTGGACGTGCACCCAGCGGCGAAGACCTACAGCAAGCGCGTCTCTCTCGTCGAGGTTGCGGCTCAGAGGAGCGTCGGCTCTCTTCGAGATGCGGGCCCGAGCGCGAAGACAGAGGCGATGAAAGCGGCCTCACCCGATGTGTCGGTGCAGTCGCTACAGCTCATGCTGAAGCAGGAGCTCCATGAGATCAAGTACTCGCGCGTGGTCATAGACTCGCTCACATCGCTGAAGAAGCTCTCGGAATCCATGGGAGACGCCAATTCGAGCATCATGTCGCTACTGAGATATCTCTCCGAATCAGGAGTCACGAGCCTCATCATCACGGACCTCCCGGATCCGGCTGAACTGGAGCCGGAGATTTTCATCTGCAGAGGGGAGATCCGGCTACACAAACGGATGGTGGCGAACAGGATAGACAGATGCGTCACGATTGAGAAGTTCAGGGGGTCGCCGCACGACCCGATGCCCAGACCAATGAGCATATCCGATACCGGGATATCAGTCGATTCAAAGAAGAAGATCCCGAAAGCGTCGTCGAGGACGCTCCAGGCATTCACGCAGTACGCCAGATGATCATCTCGGGAAACACACGTTATTTACCCGTGTATGCGTTCCAGGGCGAGGGAACATGAGCAGCAAGAAGCAACTGGCACTCGTCGAGGCATCCGGAAAGCCATATGAAATGGGCAAGATGATCGGCAAGAAGTGCGCCCCCAAGGCAGTGGTTTACAGGAAGGGCATCGCCGAAGGCATCAAGCACTATACTGGCTTTGACTGGCCGAGGGCTGTCGACAGGGGGAAGCTGTACTTGCCCTATGCGGAGGAGTTCTACCCAGACTTCATCGATGAGATCAGGGGCTACTCGGACGGGGCGAAGATGCCCTTCGATGAAGTTTTCACACTCTGCTGCCACGAGCTACTATCCCCTCAGGGATTCAGGGGCTGTACGGACGTGGCAGTGTCGGGCGACGTGACCGACGACGGACGGGTACTGGCTGCACACAACGAGGACTGGTCCAACAACGCCCTGGAGACGGTTGTCTTCCTGCACGCCAAGCCACAGGGCAAGCCTGAGTTCTTCTCTACATCGTACGCAGGCCTGCTTCCGTCCTGCGGCATGAACAGCGCGGGCATCAGCCTGACCGGGAACGCGCTAGAACCGAACGATGTGAGGATCGGCATCCCGAAGGTCTTCCCTGTCAGGAAGATCATGGAGGCCAGGCGAATCGGGGAGGCGCTCGAGTCCGCGCTTCCGGAGGACAGAGCGTCCAGCTACAACAACATCGTCTCCGACAAGAACGGAGAGATATATTCGCTGGAGGGGTCTGCTACGAGCTGCGCTTGGCTTTACGCATTGGACGGATACCTTGTCCATACGAATCACTACACGGCCGACAAGATGCAGAGATACGAATCAGATCCTTCGTCGATCTCGTGCTCGGTGTTCAGGTACAACAGAGCTCTGAGGCTCATCGAAGACCAGCTCGGTTCAGTCACTGTGGATTCGCTAAAATCCCTCCTTGCAGACCATGTCAACAAGCCTGGTTCGATATGCAGGCACGCAGTGCCCAGGATGCATCCGCTCGATGTCTCTGAAACGATATTCTCTGTCATCTACGACCTCACCCACCTTGAGGCCCATGTGCTGAAGGGGAGGCCGTGCTCGTCCACCTGGGTGAAGCACTCGCTGAAGAAGTGATGCGTGCAGAGAGCGTCTAGGAAAGTATTTAATCCACATCACGGTATTGCGCAAAAGTCACCATGGGCCCATAGCTTAGCTTGGTTGGAGCACCCGGCTGATAACCGGGAGGTCACCGGTCCGAATCCGGTTGGGCCCACCTCCATTTTTCAGGCTCCCGCAGAAGAATCGAAATCACTTCTCGATGAGCTGGAGCACGACCGGTGTCAGGACGAAGAGCGTCGCAACTACTCCAAGGCCAATATCCTCTGACAGAGACTCCGTCCTGAAGAATCCCAGAACGCCACCTGCAAGACACACCAGGCCGGCGACGAATATCAACGCCTTCATTACTATGAAGGTGAAATCCGCACCTGCAGAGCGAGTGCGTGGGTGGGTCGCCATCCCTATCAGCGGGGCGAAGGCAAGCAAAGAGCCCGGAACCAGAACTACAATCCCGAGTAGCCACTCCGTCATGCCCCCATCGGTCAGCCCGCCCAGAAGAGCTGCTATTGTCAGAATTCCTTTCGCAACCATGTACAGGCCTAGAACAAATGCGGCAAGCACGACAACCGCTAGGATTGGATCTCCCAAGTCTCCGCCCGAGACCATTCTTTTGGGACGCGATATCTCAGCAGGCACTGCAGCCATTGTCTCACAGGCCAACGCCTAGGCCTGGCCCTAATAACGTACGAAGAGCCCATATAACCCTTCCTGGGAAGTCCAACTGACGCATGTGCTCCTGCGCTAGGGCTGCATCGAAAGATACGATAACCGGAACGACATACACGGTCTCATGGATGACACGGATGTCAAGATCCTGAATCTCCTCAGAGACAACTCCAGGATGAAGAACACAGAGATCGCCAGACATGTGAAGCTGACCGAGAGGGCGGTTCGAGCCCGAATCGAGAAGCTCACTCGAGGGGGCGTGATACGGAAGTTCACGATAGAAACCTCCCCTGTCGGCGTGGAGGGCTTGGTCTTGATCGACACCAATGTCGGCAGGACGCCCGCGGTCAAGGAGAAGGCCAGGGAACTGTCAGATGCGATCTTTGAGTGCTCGGGAGAGTTCGACGTTGCTGTTCGGTTGCGTGCAGATTCGCTTGATGAACTCAACAAACGAGTGGACGAATTGCGGGCGTTTCCAGGAGTCATCCGCACCTCGACTCTTATCAAGCTCCTTGAAGACTGACCGTGCATTCGTCAGCCTTGATTCGTTGCACAGCTGCGTCTTGGCCAGACAATCTCACACAGTGTCAACCACGAGCAAAGATTAATACTCCCATGGATTCTTTACCAAAACCGTGACCCCATGGACCTGATGGAGGCCATCAAGACAAGAAGGAGTATCAGGAGATACAAGCCGATCGCTGTTCCCGAGGGCCTCCTCAAAGAGGTTCTGAACGCTGCGCGACTAGCGCCTTCCGCCGATAATGCGCAGCCTTGGAAGATCGTCCTAGTCAGGGATGAGGAGACAAAGCTCAAACTGGCAGCTGCATCGAACAATCAGAAGTTCATTGCGCAGGCGCCGTATGTCCTGGTTGCATGCGGCATACCTGACGATGCCTTTCCGACCGTCGGGGGCTACATGAGCAGCCATGTCATCGACGTTTCAATCGCGATAGACCATCTGACTCTGGCTGCGCACTCCGTGGGTCTCGGAACCTGCTGGATCGCTTGGTTCAAGGAGGACAAGGTCAGGGAGATCTTGGGAATCCCCGATGACGTGCGAGTAATAGCACTTACGCCTCTCGGCTATCCGGACGAGGCGCCGGATCGGACTGATAGGAAGAACCTCGAAGAGCTCGTGGTGTACGACAGATATCAATAAACCGTTTACCAGCACTATGGTCGCCAAGAACCATCCCAGCATCAGCAATACTCGGGGAAAAAAACGGCCATTATGGGCCGATTCCGGCACGGAGAGATAGTTTGGCTTCGAAGGGTGTGACTAGGTCAGGAGATGCATACTGCATGTCTTGCCACCAGATGGTGGAGCGGGAAGCGACGAAGTGCGAGGGGTGCCTTTCGGAGCTCACCGAGGAGGTCAAGGCGTTCCCGTGTCCAAAATGTAAGACTGTGGTCGCTCTAGGAGATCATCAGTGTTCCAGCTGCGGGCTCAAGTTCAAGGTGAGGACCGTCAAGCCAAAGGACAACGCACAGGACGATCAGTTCTTGATCAAGCTCATTGAGTGGGGGAAGGCTCCGGGTGAGAGACGACCGGAATCCACGTCACCTATCCCTGAGGCGGTTGACCTTGCCAAGCATGTAGAGGAACCGGCGCAGGACAAGGTGCAACGCCTGGCCCAGCTCAGGGAAAGCGTCAAAGATCTCATGGCGAACAGATCAGAGATGCTCGAGCGGATGGAGAGACGCATCGAGAACGAGAAGGCGCGGTTGGCCGAAATACCCGACTTGGACGACAAATCAACTTCCGCCGACCAGGTCGAGGCCGAGATCATGGCACTTGCTGACGAGATGGCGGACATTACGATGCTTCAGGCCCATATGGAGTCATTATCGGACGAGATATCATCCCTTCTTGAGTCAGTGGATGTCAGCGAACCAGTCAAGGAGAGGGGATTGGCCGCCAGGGCGCTTAGAAAGAAACTGGATGCTAAGGAGAAAGAGGTCGAGGAGCTGAAGGCCAAGGAAGATCAGATAGCGAAGCGTGAGGAGATGGTCGACCGGAAGATCCAGGGGTACGCCCAGAAGAAGAAGGAACTCGACGACCACGAGGAGGAGCTAAAAGCCAAGCTCGGGAAGCTGGAAGCGGAGAGAGAGGAGCTTGAGAGGCTCAAAGCCGTCGCCCAGGGCGCCAGTACGGAAGCGGAACGCGAGCAGGCGAATGCCGAATGGTTAGAGGATAAGAAGAGATTGCGTCAGAAGCTCGTGGGCATCAGGTCGACAGTAACGCTTCATCAGACCGGCAATGCGAATTCTCAGGAAGAGATCGAGGTGGCGGAAGGCGACATAGAGAGCATGATGTCGGACTTGGAGACTCAGATAGGGGCCCTGATCGTCGAGAAGACCGACCTCCAGAGCAAGATAACCGAGGCCTCGATGCTGGACGAGGACATGAAGAAGCTCCTGAAGGTGCTGGACCAGATGCTAGGCCAGCTGCCCGAGGAATCAATCGAGCGGTTCTCCAAGTCGGACGAATTCGCAGTGTATGAACGCATCTTAGATAGATTCAAGATTTGAAAAACCCCTTAATCTACAAGGCCATATATCCCCAGACTAATACAGTAGCATCCCCCAGCGATAGGTACGCAGATGGAGCCCGGCCACTATGGGTCTTAGAGACAAAGCTAGAGAGAGTGCATCGAAGTCGGCCTCAGAGCCGGTCATAAGTGAGCCCGATAAGGCTCCGTCAGAGCAACCTCCTTCCACACCGCCGACCCCTGAACCTTCTACAGACACCAGCCCTAAGGCCCTGGAACCGTCCGTGACATATCTCGTTGAGGAGGAAAGGCCTGACCTGGCCTACAAGCTGTTCATGGACGCGGCAGCAAAGGGAATTCGGGGCATGATTGTATCGAGGACCTACCCCAAGAACCTCAGGAAGGCGCTCGACCTTGGAGACGCCCCAGTGTACTGGCTGACGAATGCCATGAGCGACGAGGCCATTGGCCCCAAGGATCTCGAACGTCTGACCCTCGCAATAAGGAGGTATCTTGATGAGGGAGGCGGCCAGATGGTCCTCATAGACTCCCTCGAGTACATCATAACCAACAACAAGTTCGTCAGTGTTCTCCGTCTCATCCAGACCATCCGCGACCTCGTGGCCGAACGCAAGGCTGTGGGGATAGTCTCGATCAAGTCATCCACCCTTGAGCCAAGCAAACTAGCTTCCATCCAAAGAGAGCTCGAGGTATACTCCACCGACAGGAACGCGCCGGCCTCGGTCGTGCAACCAGAGGCAGAGTCGAAACTCATAAGCGAGCTCAAGCACGACGAGATAATCATCGAGGCCGAGAAGCTCGATGATGAGAGGAAGAAGCTCTCGGCCCAAAGCGCGAGGACGGCCTCGGATATGCAGAGACTCGCCCTCGACAGGCAGGAGCTCGAGAAGGAGCGTATGGAGGTCCGGCAGACCCTGGTCAGGGTGAGACAGACCCGGAAGGAGCTAGAGGATTTCAGGATCAAGCTTACCAAGGAAGAGGCGGAGCTGACCTCCAGGGTCAGGGTCAAACTCGCCAAGGAGATGCAGTCTCTAGACTCGAAGAAGGCAAACCTCGAAATGATGGAGAAAGAGGTAGAGACGAGGTATCAGCAGCTGGACAGGATCGTCGGTCTCAAAACAGAACAGAAGATGTTCGAGATCTCGGGTGAGAAGAAGCGCCAGGAGGCGGAGCGGCAGAAGCTCTCCGAGATGATGTCCCGGATCGAGGGCGACCGCAGGACGATCGACGAGAGGCTGCGTAGCATCCAGGAGAAGGAAGAGCTGGCAGAGAAATCCTCCGAGGAGGCCAAGGCCCGAGAGAAGAAGCTCCAAGAGCGGGAGCACGCAATCGCGATCGACAAGGTCGACATCGAGAAGGAGCGAGCTGCGGTCGATACTGAACGCAAGGACATCGACAGGCTGAGAAAGACTCAGGACGACGAGATCACGCAGATGAAGGCCGAGATCGGGAGGATGTCGGCTGATGTCACTCAGCGAGAGGGATCAGCCTCCAAGCTCACTCACGAACTGGAGACTCTCAAGTCCCGTCTTGTAACCCAGGAGCAGATGCTGAACGAGCGGGAGAAGTCAGTGGCGATGCGAGCCGACGGCCTGGATAAGCGTGAGTCGTCCCTCGCATCTCTCGAGACCGAGGCCAGGCAGATGCTTGAGAAGGCAAACCTGATCGATACTGCAGCAAAGAACAAGGAGGATCAGCTCAGCAAGGAACATGAGAAGATCCAAGAGGAGATTGAGAACCTCAGAGTGGAGCTCAACAAACGCTCGACGGACCTGCAGAAGCGGGAGGAGAAGCTGAGGTCGGATGAGGACAGGTTCTCGAAGGAGAGCGAGGCAAGGGGCAAGGCCCTAGCAGAACTGGAATCGCATCTGAAGGAACAGGGCGGTGGTCTGCAGAAACTCAGGGATGCTCTCGACAAACGCGAAGCCGCCGTGAAGACCGTCGAGGTGGAGGTTGACCAGATCAAGAACGAGTCTGAGGAGTTCGCCGCCTCCTTGAACGATCAGAAGACTGCATTCGAGAAGGAGTCGCAGAAGGCCAAGGCGAGCTTGATCGAGGGGAGGAACTCCTTCGAGCAGGACAAGCTAGCCTTTGAGCGCGACAGGACCGACACTCTGAGACAGATCTCAGAGGAGCAGAAGGAGATAGACGAGAAGCTGGCGAGGATTGACGAGGAGCGCAAGGAGGTCGAGGAGAAATCTCTCGCAGTCGAGGAGATGAAGACCATCCTGAACCAGCGCGCGAGCGATGTGGCCTCCTCGGAGCTCAAGATGGCGGAGGAGCGCGTATCGATCGAAGGGCTGAGGCGAGAGGAGACCAAGAAGCGGGAAGAGATAGAGATGCTGGAGCGCGACCTCGCTATCAAGCACCAGAACATCCAGGCCACCGCCGAGCTCGTCCAGAAGACCAAATCCACCGTGGACGAACGGGAAGGTCTCCTGAGGGAGCAGCTGTTGGTCTCGGAGAACGAAAGGAACACGCTGGAGGCAAAGAGAGTAGCCCTGGAAAGCCAACAATCTGACCTGGAAAAAGAGAGGGACGAGGTCGCTACAAAGGCTGAGGAGACAGCTGCTCAGCAGACCGAGCTGGAAGAGTGGAAAGCCCAGCTCGAAGAGATCTCAGAATCATTGAAGGCCAAGGGGGCCGAGATCAAGGCAAGAGAAGCCGCGATCCTGGCGTCCAAGGACGATTACACGAAGATGAAGGAGGAGCTCGTAGCCGAGAAGGCCAAGCTTGAAGGCGATTACAATACGAAATTCTCGCAGATCGAAGACAAGAGCAGGCTCCTTGAGGCGGAGACCGCATCGCTCGAAGCGGTCCGCAGCAAGATGACGATCTCAGAACAGGATGGGAGCAGGCGGGAGGAGGCCATACTCGCGGCAGAAGGCGTCCTTGGGGAACGTGAGAAGAAGCTTGCGGAGTCAGAACTGGCGTTCCAATCGGCTAAGAGGGCAATAAACGAGCAGTTGGACAACCTGAAGCTCGAGAAGCAGTCCATGGAGGAACAGAAGAGCAAACTTGCGAAGGACTGGGACGCCCTCCAGCAGGAGAAGGACGGTGTCCAGAAGGAGATTGAGGCCTCATGGACCGAACTCGAGTCGGCCAAGAAGGACTTGGAGGAGCGGGCCGGGGCACTCGAGGAGAAGGGAGACGCACTGTCAGCTCGTGAGAATGACCTCAATGCATCCGCGGGAGACGTTGCTGCGAGGAAAGCGGAGTTGCAGCAGCTTGAGCTCAGACTGAACGAATCGCATTCGACGCTCAAATCCAAAGAGGAAGAGCTCACTAGGATGACTAGAGAGATCGAGGTGCTCAAGGTTGAGGTCGGCCAGAAACATGAGGCATCTCAGCAGAGCCTAACGGCGATGCAGCGCGGCCTCGAGCAGAAGACAGCCGCTCTCGAGGAGGAGAAGACCGGGTTCGAAGCCGAAAAGGCACGGACGATCACGAGCATTGATTCTGAACGGGCGGCCATCGCCTCTGAACATTCTCGAATTGCTGATGAATTGAATTCCGAGAAGGCGGCCGTGGCGGCCGAGAAGGCGGAACTGAAGCAAGAGGCCCGCAGGATCTCGACCGCCAAGGCCGAGATCGTTCAGGCGCAGACGCAGGTCGAGGCGAAGTACGCAGAGATTGAGACGCGGTCTCGGGAAGTCGAGTCCCGTGATGAGGGGATCGCACAGAGGGAGATACTACTGGCGGAGCGAGAGGCTGCGGTTGCCAGCACCGAGGTTGAGTCAAGAAAGGCGCTCGATGCAGAGGGAATGACGCTCCAGAGAGCCAAGGCAGAGATCGACTCCCTGAGGGCGGAACTTGGGCGCGACAAATCTGCATTGGATGAGTCCACCAAGGAACTGGCAGATGCCCGTGCAGAACTTGGGCGGGAAAAAGCCGCCTTGGAGGAATCACGGAATGACCTGTCTGAGGCTCACATGGAACTGGGGCGGGAGAAGGTTGCCCTAGAAGAATCAAGGAAGCAACTCTCTGAAGCTCATGCAGAATTGGCTGACAACAAGACACTCCTCGAACAGAAGGAGGCAGCGATCATTAGCGGCTCTGCAGAACTGGGACTGGAGAAAGTTGCCTTGGAGGAGTCAAAGAAGGCGCTGGCCCAAGCTCGTGCAGAACTGGCGAAGAAGGAAACTCATTTGGAGCTGAAGGAGGCCGCGATCGTCACCGGCTCTGCGGAGCTAGGCAATGAGAAATCGGCCCTGGAGGAAATGAGGAAGGAAGTGGAAGGTGTCCATGCCGAGCTCGCTGAGAAGAAGGCTCTGTTGGAGCAGAAGGAAGCGGAGATTGTCAGTGGCGCGGCGGAACTCAACCGGGAGAAGGCGGCGTTGGAGGAGTCCCAGAAGGAACTGGCGGAAGCGCACTCGGAGCTGGCCCAGAAGAAGAAACTTCTAGATCAGAACGAATCCGCCATCGCCAGCGGCTCGGCAGAACTGGCGTCGCAGGCGTCTGCAATAGAAGAATCAAAGCAGGGGATAACAAGAGCTATTGCGGAACTAGCCGAGAAGAAGACGGCCCTCGAACAGAAGGAAGCCGCGATATTCAACAGCTCCGCGGAGCTGGAGAACAAAGCCATGAGCGTCAAGCAGATGGAGTCCAAGCTCGTTGGCGAGATGAAAGCCCTCGAGAGCAGACAAGCTGCCCTGAACATGAGAGAGCAGGATGCAGGGAAGTCCATGGATGAGTACAGGGCCGTCCTGGACGAGATCGCCAAGGAGAAAGAGGGTGTGAAATCGAAGGAGTCAGACTTGAAGGCACGAACAGCGCAACTCGAACAGAGCCTCAACGACCTCGAGCTACTTCAGGCGGCTACCGAAAGAGAGAGGAACCTGATTGATCAGAAGGACGCAGGGCTCGAGCAGCTCAGGATGGAGCTCGAGAAGTGGCGCATCGAACTCATGGACAAGAGGGAGCAGCTGGAGGAAGAGGTCCGGGAGAGAGTCACGGAGGTCTCCCATAAGGCAGCGAGCTTGACGAGACCGCAGGCTGCCACCGTCACTGACGATGCCCTGCTCAGGCGGGAGATAGAGCTGCGGAACCTCGAAGAGCAACTTCGTTCAAGGGGACGCGATCTCGAGACGAAGGAGCGGACAGTCGCAGTCGAGATGGAGAGGCTTGAGAAGGAGCGGACGGAGGTCCAGGATCTCTGGGACAAGGTAGACTTCTCGAAGAAGGGGATCGCCGCGGCCATGGATGAGAAGACAATCGTAGAGCTAGAGAGGAGGAAGCAAGAGCTCGACCAACTGTACCTGAAGCTATCCGACCGAGAAGAGACCATACGCAAGGACGAGGCACGCCTTGAGGGTGAATGGAACAGGCTTCAGACGATCGAGGAGGAGCTCTCCGATCTAGCGAGAGTGCTGAAGTCAAAAGATGATGACATGAAGAGGTTGGACGGGCCGGCCTAGGCCGACCATTGGTTCTTGAGACGCTCAGAACACAGTGACCTTTCCCTTCACGATCAGGTCCGTCAGGTCGGTTATTCTAGCGAGTCCATCGTCATAGATCGCCCTGATCTCCTTCTCGTACCTCTTCTGGTTCACATTCGGGGCGTAGATGACGTTGGCGCTGGCGGCCTGGGGTGCATCGATCGGACGGCCGATTTGAGAAAGTATCCTGGTGTGCACCTCGACGATGTCCCCCCTGCCCATCTCGATGATGTCGCTGGCAACAATGTTGGCCAGTATGTTGTACAGCTTACCAACATGTGTGACGGGGTTCTTGCCCGCGGATGCCTCCATGCTCATCGGCCTCATCGGTGTGATCAAGCCGTTGGCGCGGTTGCCTCTGCCCACAGAACCATCGTCGCCATTCTCCATGCTCAGCCCCGACACCGTCAGGTAGTAGATGCCCTTCTTGTAATCGTCCGCGGTGTTGACGAAAACTTTGAGCTTCCTGTCCGTGAATCCCTGGGCGAAATCGTGGATCTTCTTGGTCGCCTCCTGGATGGCGCTCTCGTAATGGCCCTTGTCTGGGATCTTGGAGGAAACCATCGCGACCGCGACTGTTAGATCGATCTCGTCGCCCATCCGGCAAGCCATGACCTTGACATCCTCACCAAGCTCGGGAAGCTTGTGGCAAAGCTTGCAGTTGATGAACTTCTCAGTCTCGAGCGTGATCTTCTCGGTCTCGCTGAGGGGCGCGAACCCGACCCCGAACGAAGTGTCATTTGCGAGAAGCCGCTTGGTCTCGTAGAGTCCTCTCAGGTCGACGCTGCCCTGTCCGATCCTGCAGTCAAGGGTCACATCCCATTCCACATCAAGGTTCTTGCAGGTCTTCTCCAGGTAGGAATACGCGGCTTTTAGGGCGCACGTCCTGTACGGGAGCCTCTCCCCGTTGACTTCAGTGGTCGCTCGACCGACCAGGAGCACATAGATCGGCTCTAGCATGGACCCGCCACCGAACTTGGGTGCGGACTGGCCGCCTACAACCTCGACCTCATCGGTGTTGTGGTGCAGTATCCTGCCGTACCTCTCCCGGTACATCTTGCACAGAGCCCTGGAAACACTCTCGGCCAGCCCGTCTGCGATGCTGTCCGGGTGTCCGATGCCCTTCCTCTCGACGAACTCGATCTTCTGATTCTCAATGGAAGTGTGCGTCAGTTGCTCAATGAAAATGTTCCTTTCCATAAGCTCATCTCAACCAAGCTGAAGGCGAAGAATAAAATGGTCGCACTTAACCTTTTCGGACATTCACGTCCCGCTGTGGAGATGTGTGCAGGATGCTCACTTCTTCTTGTGATATCCTTTCCGTCTGGACTCCCTGAGGCTGCCTTCAGGGACGAGGCACATCTTCTTGCCAGAGAGAACGCCAGCGACGCCCTCCTTGCTCTCTACCTTGCTGTAATCGTCGCACATCTTGCAGGTCGGAGGGCAGACGGATATGCGGTCCTTCGGCTCTGGGTACGAGAACGTCCCGCCCTCGTAGTTCCTGAGTACCACGCGCTTGTCCGACATGGAAATCAGATACTGCGGGGCTATCGGTATCTTTCCTCCGCCACCGGGCCCATCTAGGATGAATGTCGGAATGGAGAACCCTGACGTGTGTCCCCTGAGCGCTTCCGCAATCTCGATGCCCTTCGCAACCGATGTCCTGAAATGCTCGATGCCCCTTGACAGATCGCACTGGTAGAAGTAGTACGGCCTGCACCTGATCTTCACGAGCTCCTGTACGAGCTTCTTCATGATCGTCGGGCAATCGTTTATCCCCTTGAGCAACACAGACTGGTTCCCAACTGGGATGCCGTGGTCAACAAGCATCTCGACGGCCTTCTTCGACTCAGGGGTGATCTCCTTCGGATGGTTGAAGTGCGTGTTCAGCCACATGGGATGGTACTTCGTGAGCATCTTGCACAGTTCGGGCGTGATCCTCTGAGGCATCGTGCATGGCGTCCGGCTTCCTATGCGGACGATCTCAACATGGTCGATGGCCTTCAAGCGCTTGATGATGTCTTCAAGGAACGAGTCTGAAACTAGCAGAGCGTCGCCCCCAGACAACAGAACGTCTCTGATCTCCTTGTGCTCAGTGATGTACTTGATTGCGGCATCGATCGAAGCCTTGTCCCGCTGGTGGTCCTGCTGTCCTGCCAACCTTCGCCTCGTGCAGTGCCTGCAGTAGTTTGCACACATATCGGTGATGAGGAACAGAACTCTGTCCGGGTACCTGTGTGTGAGGCCATGCACGGGCGAGTCTATGTCCTCGAACAGAGGGTCCTCCATGTCAGATGCGCTGAAATCCAATTCCTTGATCGTGGGTATGGCCTGCATCCTGATAGGGTCGTGCGGGTCGTTCGGGTCCATCAACATCGCGAAGTATGGGCTGATAGCCATCCGGAGGATCTTAAGCGATTCGTGCACTCCCGCCTCTTCATCTGGGGTGAGGTTGACGACCTCCTTGAGCTGGTCGACGGTCGTGATCCTGTTCGCGACCTGCCACCTCCAATCGTCCCACTGCTTTTTCGTGACGTTCTTCCAGAGAGAGACTTCTTTGTAGGACCTCATGACACATCCCCTTCAGGGCTGACAGAATTCCACATTGTTCGACACTCTATTTATCATCTGCTCAGCACATGGCTAGCGGCGTTACGAACTCCGATTGCACAATACGAAATCGGAAGGTGCTTCCGGCGCTCGATGAATGTTATCGGAGGCACGTGTCTAATCGCATCTTCTGCGAGTCGTGTTGTTCACCAATGGTTAAATACGCTAACTCTGATTCGAGAAAACGCCGTTCCAGACGGTCGGAAGCAGTCGATAGTTAAGCGCGTTTCCGCGACCTCGAGGTTGATCGCAAGCGATGCGGTCTACGCAAAGGTGTTGGCATGAAGAGAGTTGCAATAGTCGGAGCAGGACAAAGCAAGTACGGCGAATTCACCGACAAGGGCATCAAGGAGCTGTTCTTCGAAGCGTACAAGGACATGGGCGCAAGCGTTGACAAGGGCCTGGACCCGAAAACCATCGAGGCCGCCTACATAGGCAACCTCGGCTCGGGAGGTTTCCAGCTTGGAAACATGTCCGCTCTGGTATCGGAGTATTGCGGCCTTCCCTACATCTTGACGATGAGGATTGAGAACGCATGTGCCTCAGGAGGTTACGCGCTCGTCGCCGCGATAATGGATGTGCTCTCTGGCACTCACAAGGTTGCATTGGCTGGAGGCGTCGAGAAGATGACAGACGTGTCTGGCACGAAGCAGAAGTACTGGCTCGGCGTCTCTGGTGACACCGAGTACGAGAGACTCGCGGGCACGACCTTCTCAGGCCTGTACGCGCTTATCGCTCAGAGACACATGCATGAGTTCGGAACCAAGCGCGAACATCTATCGATGGTGGCTGTCAAGAACCACAAGAATGGCGCACAGAACCCGAAGGCGCAGTTCCAGAGGGAGATCACCCTCGAGCAAGCGATGAAGGGGCCGATTGTTGCTGCTCCCTTGAATCTGTTCGACTGCTGTTCGACCACCGATGGCGCCTCGGCGGTTCTTGTGTGCGATGCGGACATCGCCAAGCAGTTCACTGACACACCGATCTATGTGGCCGGGTTCGGCACATCCAGTGACTACCTTGCGATCCATGACAGGGTGAACACTGTCACTCTCGAAGGCACAAAGAAGGCCAGCGAGAGGGCATACAAGATGGCAGGACTAACTGCGAAGGATATTCATCTTGCGGAGGTCCACGACTGTTTCACGATAGCCGAACTCCTAGCGTATGAAGATCTCGGATTCTGCGAGAAGGGCAAGGCAGGGCAGTTCATCGAAGATGGCCACACCCAGATAGGTGGGGACAAGCCAGTGAACGCGAGCGGAGGACTCAAGTCCAAGGGGCACCCGATCGGATCTACCGGCACTGGGCAGGCCTACGAGATTTTCAACCAGCTTAGGGGCACGGTCCAGAAGCCCACGAGACAGGTGAAGGGAGCAGAGATAGGGCTCGTGCACAACGTGGGCGGCTCGGGCGGGACAGTCGCAGTGACGATCATGAGGAGGTGAAAGGTTTGGCAACAGGCATCTCAGGGTACGGCACCTACATTCCCAAGCTGAGGATCAAGAAGGAGGAGTACGCAAAGGCCTGGGGTTCGTTCTCCGCGGCAGGGATCAACGAGAAGTCCGTAATGGGCTTCGATGAGGACGTCCTGACAGCCGCCGTCAAGGTCTCGAAGCGCGCGATGGAGGCTGTGCCCATAGTTCCGGACAAGGTGTCAAGGTTCGCACTCGCATCGACATCGGCTCCGTACGTCGAGAAGCTGCTGTCGGGCACGGTGCTCGTGAGCTTGGGCATACCGAACTCCGCGTTCGCATCAGATCACACTACATCCACAAGGGCGGGGACCGAAGCCATGATATCCAGCTTCGAGCACCTAGCCGCCAACCCCGGTGGGAACGCGGTGGTCGCCGCCGCGGACGCACCTAGGGCAAGCATGTGGAACTCGTTCGAGCATCCACTGGGAGCCGGCGCCGCCGCGTTTGTCCTTTCTGGAGACAACCTGATAGCCGAGCTCGAAGGGCATGCGTCATACGCCAGCGAGTACTTCGGAGAGCGGTTCAAGGCGAGGAACGACGAGCTGATCCAGGACATAAACGTTAGGAAGTTCGAGGAATCGTCCCTGATTGTCAACACCACGAAGGCAGGCAGCGCGCTCATGAAGAAGCTGAACAGGAAGCCCGAGGACTACCAGCACGTTGTCACACAGCAGCCCGACGCCAAGGTCCCGGCCACTATAGCCGCGAGACTGCAGTTCACTGATGTTCAGCTGGCAGCGGGCCTGGTCTCGAAATGGATCGGCGACCTCGGGGCAGGCTCTCCGCTCGTGGGACTCGCCGCAGTCCTGGACGTCGCGAAGGTCGGCGACAAGGTGATGGTGATCTCCTACGGTTCAGGCGCAGGCAGTGACGCCCTGAGCTTCAAGGTTGTCAGTGAGAGGAAATCACCCTTCAAGGTACAGACAGAGCTCGACCGCAAGGAGTACATCGATTATGTCAAGTACCTCAAACTCAAAGGAGCAATCGTGTGAGGTGAGATGATATGGCACATGTTTCAATCCCGATGTATTGGAGGACCATCCCCCAGAGGTACAAGCTCATAGGTCACAAGTGCAAGAAGTGCGGTCACATCAACTTCCCACCAAAGGGGGTCTGCAAGTACTGCAACGCATCCTCGGAGTTCGAGGAAGTGCAGATGAGCGGCAGGGGGAAGGTCCACACCTTCGTCCTGATAAGCGCAGGTGGTGCGCCCCCGGAATTCGCGGAACAGGAAAAGGCTGGAGGCCAGTACCCAGTGGCCATCGTGGAGTTCGAGGAGGGCCCGAAGGTCATAGGCCAGATCGCGGACGCCGACCCGAAGGAAGTCAAGATCGGAATGCCGGTCAAGACCGAGCTAAGGAAGATATACAGCGAAGAGGGCGTCATAAGATACGGATTCAAGTTCGTCCCAGTAACGGAAGGAAAGTGATTAGATGGACCCTGGAAAGATGATGACAATGAGGGAGGCGGTGTCGAAGTACGTTAAGGACGACGATGCCATCTACTTGGCGGGATTCACGCACATGATCCCGTTCGCTGCAGGCCATGAGATCATCCGGCAGAAGAGGAGGAACCTAACCCTCTGCCGAGCAACGCCGGACATCATATACGATCAGATGATAGCCGCCGGTTGCTGCAAGAAGGTGATGTTCAGTTACGCCGGAAACCCTGGCGTCGGTTCACTTAGGTGCTTCAGGAGGGCCCTGGAAAAGGCCCAGCCGAACAAGATCGATATCGAGGAGTATACGCACTTCGGTCTGTCAGGCAGGCTGTTCGCGGGGGCGACCAACATGCCGTTCCTGCCGATGCGCACGAACCTTGGCTCGGACCTCCCTCCACATAACTCCAACATGAAGACGATCACGGACCCGTACACTGGCGACGAGGTGTCCATCGTCCCGCCGCTGAAGCCCGACCTTGCGGTCGTGCATGTCCAGAGATGTGACAGAGATGGGAACTCGCACATATGGGGGATCATAGGAGAGCAGAAGGATGCGGCGTTCGCGTCCAAGAAGGTCATAATCAGCGCGGAGGATATCGTGGACGAGTCGGTCATCAGATCCGACCCCAACAGGACCTTGATCCCTGACTTCGTCGTGCACGCGGTCGTGCACGAGCCCTGGTGCGCGCACCCGTCATACACGCAGGGATACTACGACCGGGACAACGAGTTCTACATGCAGTGGGACGAGATAACGAAAGAGCACGATACGACGATGAAATACCTCGATGAATGGGTGTTCGGAGTCGAGAACAGGGCGGCATACATGAAGAAGGTCCCGGCGGAGAAGCTGTTGAAGCTGAAACCGAAGGCGGCCTATTGCACGCCTGTCGACTACGGGACTTTGTGAGGAGGATGATGACTTTGACAGAAGTGACTCCGAGCGAATTGATGGTCATCGTAGCTGCAAGAGAGCTCAAGGACGGGGAATCGGTCCTTGTAGGTGTGGGCATTCCGAACCTGGCGGCCAACCTGGCAATGAAGCTCCAGGCACCGCATTTGAACATGATCTATGAATCGGGCGCGGTCGGCTCCAAACCAACGAGGATGCCCTTGTCGATAGGCGACCCGTGCCTTGTCACAGGCGCCAAGAGCGTCTGCTCGATGTACGAGCAGTTCGCATACTACCTGCAGGGTGGCAGGATCGACGTCGGTTTCTTGGGAGGTGCCCAGATCGACAAGTACGGGAACATCAACTCGACGGTCATCGGCCAGTATGCGAACCCAAAGGTCAGGCTGCCCGGCAGCGGAGGCGCTTGCGACATCGCCTCCAACGTCAAGAAAATCATTGTGATAACGCCTCATGAGAAGAGACGGTTCGTGGAGAAGGTGGACTTCCTGACGAGCCCGGGATTCATAGACGGAAAGCAGAAGTGGAAGCAACTGAAGCTCCAGGGCGGAGGACCGTACGCGGTCATCACCAACCTCGGGACGATGAAGTTCGACGAGGTAACTGGAGAGATGACTCTGGTGTCCCTTCACCCGGGCGTGACGGTCGAAAAGGTCCAGGAGAACACTCCGTGGAAGCTGAAGGTTAGTGAGACACTTGAGCAGACACCGCCGCCCACGGAGAAAGAACTGACCACTGTACGCTCGCTCGATCCGAGCAGAATGTACCTGGGGTGAGGACTTTGGGAGCAGCCTACGATTCCATCGCAGAATACAAGGCGAAGACGAAGAAGAGTGCAGAATGGTTCCAGACCGCCTCCCAGCACCTTCCTGGCGGGGTGACGGGCAACGTGAAGTTCTACCCGCCGTACCCGGTGTATCTCAAGAAGGCCAAGGGCTCGCACGTCTGGGACCTCGACGGCAACGAGTACATCGACTACATGCTCTGTTTCGGTCCGCTCATCCTCGGACACGGCCATCCAAAGGTCGTGGAGGCCGTCCGGAAACAGATAGAAAGGGACGGCACGCACATCTTCGGGGCGCCGCATGAACTCGAGGCCAGGATGGCCGAGCGGCTGAAGCGCATTTTCCCATTCGCGGACGCCGTCAGGTTCACCAACTCGGGTCTGGAGGCGACCATGCATGCTTTGAGGGTATGCAAGGGAGCGAGGAGGATGACGCGCATAGCCAAGTTCGAGGGCGCATATCATGGATGCTACGACGAGGTCCTGGTCAGTCTGGCGCCTGCCGAGGATCTCGCCGGACCAGAGTCCTCCCCTCAAACCGTCTCCGGGTCACTCGGAACATCTCAAAGTATCATTCAGAACGTCCAGGTGCTGCCCTACAATGACGTCGAGAACACTGTTCGATTGCTGAGGGCGCACAAGAACGACCTCTCTGCGTTGATCATGGAACCTGTCCAGAGAGGGTTCGTCGTGCCTGACATCGAGTTTCTGAAGGTCATCCGCGAGACGACGCGCGAACTTGGGATATTACTCATATTCGACGAGGTGATGTCCGGGTTCAGGATGGAGAGGATGGGCGGAGCCTGCACGCAATATGGTGTAGAACCGGACTTGATCTGCCTGGGCAAGATAATCGGCGGAGGATTCCCTGCCGGCGCGTTCATGGGAAAGAGGGAGATCATGGATGTCGTGAACCCTGCCACGAGGGCGAAGGACGACAGGGTCTTCCACGGAGGTACATTCAACGGGCACCCCACGATCCTGACCGCAGGCATGGCAACGCTCGATGTCCTGGATGACCCGAGGACCTATCCTTACTTGAACAGGATCTCCGACAGACTCAGGAACGGCTTCAACGACCTGTTCGCGCGCATGAAGTACGATGCGAAGGCAATTGGCCCTGGCTCGACGTTCAACATAGTGTTCACTAAGGGGAGAATATCGGATTACAGGGACGCGGCCCACTGTGATGCCAAACTCAGGCAGAAGCTCGACTTCGGCATGATGGCGAGAGGGCTGCATTTCCATCCTGACAAACCGTTCTACACATGCACTGAGCATACTGACAAGGATGTGGACCAGACCCTGAAGGTCGCCGAGGAAGTCCTCAAGAAGATGAGCTAGCCGAACGGTCAGATCTCGGCTACAAGCTTTCCCTCGTACTCGGCCTCTGCGGGGCCAGACATATAGGCATTGCCGTCTTTGGTGATCTCGATCCGGATGTCTCCACCGAGCGCATGCACCGTCACGATGCCTGGCTTAACCCACCCCAGAGAATGCGCTACGAAAGCACTCGCGGTGGCGCCAGTTCCGCATGCCAGGGTCTCGTTGTATACGCCTCGCTCGTAGGTCCTGACCTTTACTTCGCAGTCCCCGACTACCTGCACGAAGTTGATGTTGATTCCAAGAGGAAACCGTTTCTTATCCGCGTTCACCAGGTCGCCAATCATCTTTACTTTCTCGGGACCTAAGTCCTCAGACCTCACTATGACATGTGGCTCCCCGGAGTTGACCACATATCCGGACAGTGGCCGGTCCGTCGTCTCTAGCGCGATGATTGCCAGACCGCCCTTCGTCCTCAGTCTTTCTGGAATGTACTCCTTGAGATCCTTCGTGCCAATCCTGACGGGTCCCATGTTCGCACGATACTGCCCGCCAGCATGAGTTACCCGCTTGACGCCGTCCTTTGTCATGATATCTATTGTGTCTTTGCCAAGCTTCTTCGAAAGATAGGCGGCCACGCACCGCAGCCCGTTACCGCACATGTCTGCTTCATTTCCAGCGGGTTCGAACAGCCTCATGGAGCCGTCCACGCCTTCTGTCTTCTCGATGAATATGACACCGTCCGCGCCGACCTTGAAATGCCTATCGCATAGCTTGTGAGCCAGCTTGCTTCGGTCCGAGTCGGGGGTTACGGGGCCTTTCATCTCGTCCTTGATGATGAAATCGTTTCCGCAACCCTGGTACTTGACGAACCTGAAATCGTATCTCATACCAGTACCCGGATGGCAAGTCAGGACTTAATCATGATGAGCAGGACATCAGCTCGGAGAACCGTTAAATAAGCAGGGCGGGATTCCTGAATCCGAGCCAGCTCGTTCTCGGGACAGGAGAGAAAGGATTGCACGATATTCTGATCAAAGACGGGATGGTCATCGACGGCTCGGGAGCTCCTGCAGCTCCGCTTGATGTGGCGATTGACGCGACGAAGATATCCGGCCTTCACAAGCACTCAGATTCTAGGGCAACCGTGACGATCCACGCCGCCGGCATGATCGTATGTCCTGGATTCATCGATATCCACTCCCACTCGGAACTGTACCTGCTCTGCAATCCACTGGCAGAGAGCAAGATCCGACAGGGTGTCACGACAGAACTCGTGGGCAACTGCGGGGACTCGCCCGCGCCCGCGATTGGTGCTGCCAAGGACATTCTTGAAGAGTCCGCGGAAATGCTCGATATCGTTGTTGACTGGGTGACCCTCGATGAGTACCTGCTAAGGCTCTTGAATCTGAGGACTTCTGTCAACGTCGCCTCCCTCATCGGGGCGGGAATGCTCCGGGCGAGCGTCATCGGAACGAAAGACGTCAGCGCGGATAAAGAACAGCTGGGCAGGATGAACCAACTGCTCGCGGATGCGATGCTCCAGGGCTCATTCGGCCTGTCCTCGGGCCTGATATACGCCCCTGGCTGCTACTCAAGCACCCAGGAACTGGTATCCCTCGCCTCCACATCGGCCTCCATGGGCGGTCTTTACGCCAGCCACATAAGAGGAGAGGGCAGAACCCTGGTGTCGGCAGTACAAGAGGCCATTCAGATTGGACGGGAGGCTCCGACCAGGGTCGAGATTTCCCATCATAAGGCTTGCGGCAAGTCCAGTTGGGGGGTCGTGAACCAGACGCTCAGGATGATCGAGGATGCGAGGGCGTCGGGGGTCGACGTCGCCTTTGACGTCTACCCGTACACCGCCTCGAGCACGACCCTCGACACCATCCTGCCCCCATGGGCAAGAGAGGGGGACAAGGAGACGATTCTTGCCAGGCTTGTGGACCCCGAAAAGAGGAAGAGGATATGTGAAGAGTTCAAGAACTCCTCCGATGCCTGGGAGGACCTCGCCGCCGAGACCGGATGGGACAACATCATCCTTGTGGGCTTCAAGAGGGAATCCAACATGAGGTTTGAGAACAAGTCTGTGGCGCAGATTGCTGCCACGCTCGGCAAGAGCCCGGATGACACGGCACTTGATCTCATGGCGGACGAGAGACTTCATCTAGATGCTATCTTCCATGAGATAGACGAAGACGACGTGATGAAGGTCATGAGCCATCCACTGGCGTCCATCGGTTCCGACGGGAAGGCAATAGCTCCTTATGGCCCTTCGGGCAAGTCGGCAACTCATCCGAGGGCCTACGGCGCGTTCCCACGGGTCATCAGGAGATACGCCATTGAGAAGGAGCTGTTCTCGCTTGAGGAAGCGATCAGGAAGATGACCTCGTGGCCTGCGGAGCGAATAGGCTTGACCGACAGGGGAGTTCTGGCAAGGGGAATGGCGGCCGATGTCGTGGTTTTCGACCCCGAGAAGATCAGAGATATGGCGACCTTTGAGGATTCCCACAGATACCCGGAAGGAATAACGAAGGTGATCGTCAACGGCGCGGTGACGATCGACAATGGCGAGCATACAAAGGAGCGCGCTGGCCATGTCCTGAGACACTCTCCCCGGGTCGCTTAGCCTTTCATGCTCGAACCGCAGATGTCCAGCGCGACCTCTGAATACACTTTCTGGCATTTGAGCAGGTCGTCCACGAGAACATATTCGATGCGGGCATGCGCTCCCGCACCACCTGGTCCAAAAACGACCGTCGGCATCTTTGCGAAGTGAGTCATGAGTGCCGCATCGGTCCATCCCCAGAAGCTGGTCGTCTTCGCAGATTTCTTCGTGACATCCCTCACAGCTCTCTCCAATGACTTGACGACCGGATGCCCTGTCGAAACCACATTCGGCACGTGGTTCATGGTCTTCATGTTCGATGGGTCCCGCTTGAGCTCTGCCCTGAACCTGGGGTCTTCCTTCTTCAGGTCGTCGAAGATGTCGTATATCTCCTGAAAGACTTGCTGTAGCTTCTCCTCAGGGATCCATCTCCTGTCAATCCTAATGACGCAGTGGTCCGCTACAGAGCTTGGCTGCTGGCCTCCTTGAATCACTCCAAGGTTGAGGGTAGGCGGGAGCGTGTGCCTTGACTTGCGCTCACGAAGCCGTGGGAGCAAGTCCGTCTCGACAGCGTTGACGAACTTGGCCGCCATGGAGATCGCGTTCACGCCTCGGTCTGCTTGGCCGCCATGCGCCGCCTTACCGTAGAAGTGCACATTCAGCCATTCTAGGCCTCTGTGAGAAGGCTGGACCTCGAGATCGGTGGGCTCCCCCACAATCGCCATGTCCGCTCTGGGACCTCTGAGGATCAAGTCCTCGGTCCCTTCGCTCTTTCGCTCCTCCCCAACTACCGCCGTAAAGTACAGGTCCCCCTCAAGTTTGATTCTGGCTCGATTGATTGCAACCAAGGCCATCGCCATAGCCCCTAGACCGCCTTTCATGTCGAGGGCGCCTCTGCCATACAGCCTGCCCTTGACGACCTTAGGGGTGAATGGCGAGATATCCATGTCGAATGCTGGGACTGTATCAGTGTGCCCGTTCAGCATCAAGCTCCTGCCTTTCCCGTGCCCCTTTATCACAGCAATCACGTTCGGCCTGTTCTTCTCTACAAGCCTCAGTCGAGAATCGATTCCCTCATCGACAAGGAACTCGTTCATGTGCTCGGCGGCCGCCTTCTCTTGCGTCGGAACCTCCGGATGGCTCTCTATCCTCACGAGGTCTTTCACCAGTTTCTCGATCTCTGACTTCCTGACTGCTCGCCAGACCCTGTTCAGATGATTGGATGACTTCGCGGTCATGTGGGGACCACCCTAGTATCAAGCGCTTGGCAGATGCGGATAGCGCTTGCACGCGAAAAAAGTATCTGACGGCATCCATCAGCTTTTGAGACGGCCGTGCTCCTTGATTATCTCCAGAGTCCTGTCGATCGGGAGTGCCATCACTACATGGTCATCTCTGCCCTGCATCGTCTCCGCCTTGAACAGGGAGTTGATGATTGATTCAGCCACCGAGTCCACCGTGGCCCTGAACAGAACGTCTATGTCCCTATCGAGCAAGAGGTGGTCAGTCACCAAACCGTTGTGTCTGTATCTCTCATGGATGTTCGCGGTCGAGAACGCGAGGACGATGTCTCCGCTCCCGTTGTGGGACGCAGAACCTGTAGTCGCCAGACCTATGATTGCCCTTTTGGCTATCCTGCCCAACTGTCTGGAATCCAATGGCGCGTCCGTCGCGACGACCATCACTATAGACCCCTGCTCCGGTCGCTTGTAGTTGGGTGAACCCAGAAGGCTGCCGACCGGCACACCGTCGATCCTGAGCTCGCTCCAGTCTCCGTGGTTGGACAGGACCAACGAGCCAACTGTGTATTTTCCTGCCGGGACGGAGACAATTCTAGAGGAGGTTCCGATGCCCCCCTTGTAGTCATAGCAGCTCATCCCTGTGCCAGCGCCAACCGCTCCCTCCTGGACCGTAGAGCTGGCTCCTTCGAGCGCAGCCAATACATGCTCTTCCCTCACATGCATGCCCTGAGAGTCGTTCAAGTAGCTGTCGTCGCACTCAGCTACGGTCGGTATGATTGTATCGTCGAGACTGCCGACAGTGGGGTTGCTCTTGACCATGTACCTGATGACCGCATCGGCCACCGTACCCATGGACATCGTGTTCGTGAGCATGATCGGAGAGTCGATGAGACCGAACTCCTTGATCTGGAGGGAACCAGTGAGCCCGCCGCAACCATTGAAATCGAAGTACGCTCCCTTGACTGGTCGCTCGTAGGAGTTGCCCTCATGAGGGAAGATCGCCGTCACTCCTGTTCTCACCGGTCCAGTCCCGGGTACTAGCGGTCCCGAACCCCTTATGATACTACAGTGACCGACCCTGACTCCGGAAACGTCCGTGATCATGTTCTTAGGCCCGGTAGGCAGCTCCCCGAACCAAATCCCGGCCTCCCTGGCTCTTGGTCTGGTCACTTCCTGTCCTCTCCGGACTCGAGCCAACAGGACACCCAGTGTTCCTGCGAAACGAACATTGGCTGCGGCTCATTCACCTTGCAGACATCCATGACGAACGGACATCTGGGGTGGAACCGGCATCCTGGCGGGATGTGCGCCGGGTCGGGCCTCTCGCCCTTGAGGATGATCTTCTCAGTCTTCATTCTCGGATCCGGCTTCGGCACGACGGAGATGAGCGCCTTCGTGTAGGGATGCCTCGGGCCCTTGATGACCTCCTCGGTCGGGCCGAGCTCCACTATCTTGCCCAGGTACATGATGCCGATCCTATCGCTGAAGACATATGCGACGCCCAGGTCGTGAGTGATGAACAAGTATGTGAGGCCCTTCTTTCAGGATCTCCGACCTGATGGAGACGTCGAGCATGGACACCGGCTCGTCCGCGACCAGGAACTTCGGTTCAAGCACCAGCGCGCCCGCGATGCCGATCCTCTGTCTTTGTCCGCCGGAGACCTCGTGCGGGTACCTCCACATGAAGTCCTTCGGGGGTCTCAGGCCTGCGTCGTCTATTGCCTTGGCGACCCTCTTCTCCCTATCGGCCTCGTTCGCGCCAAGGTTGTTGACCACAAGTGGCTCCGCAACTATGTCGTATATGGACTGCTTCGGGTTCAGGGACTCGTACGGGTCCTGGAATATCATCTGCATCTTCTGCCGGAGCAGTTTCATCTTGTCCTTGGTGAGCCTTCGGACATCGATGATTCCGCTTGCGATGTTGGCCTCTGCCTCCTTCTTGGTCATGGTCTTCTTCGCGACCGCTCGTTCCATGGCACCCTTGATCTGAGCAGGTGTCAGTCCCTCTCCGGCGTAAGTGACCTCTCCACCAGTCGGTTCCACGAGCCTCAGAATGGCCTTCCCTGTTGTTGTCTTCCCGCAGCCAGATTCGCCGACCAGGCAGAATATCTCCCTCTCCTTGATCTTGAAGGAGATGCCATCGACAGCCTTTACGAAACGCTGCTCTTTCGATGTAAGGCCCTCTATGAAACCTCGCCTGACTGGGAACCAGACCTGCAAGTCCGTCACGCTCAGAATATCTTTGACCATTCAGTTCACCCCTTCGGTTGTACGAAATGACATGCAGCGAAATGCCCAGGCAGAACCTCGATCAGTGGAGGCTCATCCACCTTGCATACTTCCTGCGCCATGTAGCATCTCGGAGAGAACCTGCAGCCCACAGGTGCCCTGATTAGGTTCGGAGGGTTGCCTGCGATCGATGCGGGCATCTTCCTCTCGCCCTTGATATTGGGGAAAGCCGCTATCAATCCCTTCGTGTACGGGTGCTGCGGGTTCGAGAAGACCTCTATCGCAGAGGACCGTTCGACAATCTTGCCAGCGTACATGATTGCCAGGAACTCGCAGGTCTCTGCGAGGACGGACAAATCGTGCGATATTATGATCATAGCGAGTTCCAGCTCGCTCTGCAGACTCTTCAGCAACTGCAGGATCTG
>Ga0214473_10001999_pt1 | contig 25759 bp, 38 predicted proteins | sample RVTome_7_FD_203509 | JGI IMG/M metagenome (GOLD analysis project Ga0214473, IMG submission 203509) | Soil microbial communities from uranium-contaminated site in the Upper Colorado River Basin, Wyoming, United States - RVT98D197 | ecosystem: Environmental > Terrestrial > Soil > Contaminated >...
CCTGGGAGCTTGTGGCCGTTATGACCCTTCCGCCCGCCGCAGAGGCCCCTATGGCCGCAGACATCGAGGAGTGCTCGCTTTCCGCGTTTATAAGCTCCGTGTCCACCTGGCCGTTTGCCACAAAGCCCGCGAACCTCTGCACGATGTCCGTCTGCGGCGTTATGGGATAGAGGGAGCAGACATCGGGGTTCACCTGCCTGAGGGCATAGGCTATGGCCTCGTTTCCTGTTACCGCTACTATTTTTCTTGCCATCTATTTGCCCTCCGGTTCCATGACTATCGCTTTTTTGCCCTTTTTCCCGGGGCATTCGAGGGCGCAGACGCCGCAGCCCTTGCAGTAGTCATAAAGGTATTCAGCCCGCTTGCCGTCCTTTACGGCTATGGCCATATCCGGGCAGTAAAGCCAGCAGAGCAGGCACTGTATGCAGTTTTCCTCTATCCACCGGGGCTTGAAGCTCCTCCAGGAGCCGGTCTTGAACCTGGCGGCGCTTCCCGCCTCGAGCACAACGGCCCCGGGGACAAGATCCTGTTTCTTCTTCATCCCTCTTTAACCTCCTTGAATCCCCTCTCGGTAGCCTTGATATTGCCGTTAATTATCTTTTCCGAGAATTTCTTGCCGAAGCTCTTCCTGACCTCTTCCAGGAGATGCTCAAGTGTAACGAGGCCCGATGCGCCGCAGACCGCGCCCAGGATCGGCGAGTTGGGAAGGGCCCTGCCTATCTCGTCTATGGCGATCTTTGTGGCGTCCAGGGTGAACACTCTCTGTGTGGGCTTCGCGTTCAGTCTCTGCCTCATTTCGGAGGGCTCTTTCGTCGTGTTGACGACGATTATGGCGTCATCGGTCGCGCCTTCGGCCACGTTCATAACATCTATGAGAGTGGCGTCCACGACGCTTACAATCTTTGGATGGGTGACCGGGCAATGGAGCCTCAGTTCCCTGTCGCTTATCCTGTTATAGGCCCTTAGAGGGGCGCCCGCCCTCTCCGGCCCGTACTCCGGGAAGGCTTGGACGTGCCTCCCGCCGCTTAAACATGCGTCGGCAAGCACCTTTGCGGCCGTGACCGTGCCCTGGCCGCCCCTTCCGTGCCATCTGATCTCAAGTGTCTCGGACATTTTACCCCCTTATCACTCCTATAGCCGTTTTCGCTCAACCTTCGAAAATCGGCATTTAGTTTAATAAAATTGCCGGCTTATTATCAATAAAGTCACTTATTCTGCCATATCCCGTTCCTTTTTTCAAAAGAAACCCATAAAATATTCAAATCGCTTAAAAAGGCGGGAATAAGCCTTAACAGATGGAAAAACCTATTTATTTTAACATAAAGGCACGCTCCGGAGGGGCGCGCTCGGGCGTCCTCCGGACACAAAGGGGCGAGGTAAATACCCCCGCCTTCATGCCTGTGGGAACAAATGCCACGGTCAAGGCCCTTTCCCCCAATGAGCTCAGGGAAATGGGCGCGGAAATAATACTCTCCAATACCTACCACCTGCATTTGAGGCCCGGGCACGAGATAATACGGGGCCTTGGGGGCCTCCACAGATTCATGAGCTGGCCGGGACCGATACTCACAGATAGCGGGGGGTTTCAGGTCTATAGCCTTGCCCCCCTGAGAAAGGTCTCGGAGGAAGGGGTCCGCTTCCAGAGCCATATAGACGGCTCCATGCACTTCATTACCCCCGAAAACGCAATTGAAATACAGGCCGCATTGGGCTCCGATATCTTCATGGCCTTTGACGAGTGCCCGCCCTATCCGGCGAGCGAGGAAGAAGTCCAAAAAGCGGTTAAAAGGACAACGGACTGGGCACTAAGGTGTAAAAAAAGGAAAGCAGGACTGCCCGGGGCGCAAAGGAGCGCCCTTTTTGGCATAGTGCAGGGCGGAGTTTACCCGCATTTGAGGAAACAAAGCCTCGAGGAATTGGTGGAACCGGACCTGGACGGCTATGCTGTGGGTGGTCTTTCCGTGGGCGAGCCCAAAGACGAGATGTATGAGATGGCCTCGCTAATTGGCCCCATGCTCCCCAAAGAGAAGCCCAGATATTTAATGGGCGTGGGGGACTTGGGCGATGTCCTTCAGGCCGTGGACGCGGGCTTTGACATGTTCGACTGCGTCATGCCCACGAGGAACGCCCGGAACGGCACCCTTTTTACATCGGAGGGGAGGATAAGCATAAAAAGGACCGAGTTCAGGGAGGACCCGGGGCCCCTCGACCCCGCCTGCGCCTGCTATACGTGCGGGAATTTCTCCCGGGGATACCTGAGGCATTTATTTTTGACAAAAGAGATCCTCTCCATGCGGCTCAATACCATTCACAATGTGCATTTCTATCTGAATTTCTTTAAAGAGATGAGAGAAGCGATTAAAGAGGGAAGCTTCGGGGAGTTCAAAAGGAACTGGGAAGGGAAGTTTTAGCAATCTCCAGGTTATCCCTTGCCTGGAAATGCGCGGGGTCCAGCCTGAGCGTTATCTCGAATTCCTCGATCGCCTTGTCATGCGCGCCCTTTTTCATATAGGCCACTCCCAGGTTGTAGTGCGCATTGGCGTACTCCGGCTCTATACGGATAGCGGCCTTGAATTCCTCGATGGCCCGGTCTATCCATCCCTTCCCGTCATAGGCGATCCCAAGGTTGCTATGGGGTACGGCGCTCCCGGGATTCAGCGCTATGGCCTGCCGGAGTTCCCGGATGGCCTCGTCCATGCGCCCTGAAGAAAGCAGGGCCTTGCCGTAATTGGCCCTTACCCGGTCCGAATGAGGGGCTTTGGCCGCGGTGTCCGTCCAGAGGCTCAACTCATCCTTCCATACGGGGTTTCTTTTAAGCGTCCCCGCCGAGTAGAACGCGGCCAATAGAAAAACGCATATATATGCGGAAAGGGCCGCCTTGCCGTTCAAGGATTTCACCCTCTTGAAAACTATCCCGCATAAAAAAATAAATGCAAAGGAGGGCAGATATAAATACCTTTCGGAAAGTACGCTCCCCGGTATGGCCCGTATATAAAGGCCGGGCAAGAGGGCCAGCACTATGAAAGAGAGGGGAAAGAAGACCTCCCTATCCTTCTTGTAAGCCAGAAAAAGAAGGGCCAGAAAGAAAGCCGTCACCCCCGCCGAGATATAGCCCGCGGGCTCGGAGAGAGACCTTATGAAAAACTCGTAATAGGCGCTCAAGTCCACAGGCAAGAGGAGCTTCTCGATATATTTCACGAACAGGGGGAAGATGTTTATGAAATACTGAAAAGAGGAGAGTTCGGGCCTCCCCGTCTCCAGTGAGGGCAAGAATTCTCTCAAGGCATACGTCCTCATCCCCAGATAGGCCCCGATTGCGACCAAAAAGGGAATATAGGGCCTCCAGGAGATTTTTCTTCCGAACGAGCGCGCATATAGGAAAAGCGCCGCCGGGAGCACCACCCCCGCCTCCTTCGAGAGCATCGCGGCGAAAAAAGACAAAAGAGAGCCGATGTAAAATCCTTTCCTTATATGCCCTTCTTCCGTGGCCCTCGCAAAGAGATAAAAGGAGAGTAGAAAGAAAAAGGTCAACGAGAGGTCGGAGAGGCCGGACACCCAGGCCACGGCCTCCGTGTGGACGGGATGGGAGGCAAAAAGGACCCCGGCGACGAACGGGGCCCAAAAAGAACCTGTAAACCTGTCCTTTGGCATAATGCGTAGAATATGGGATGCAATGAGGAAGACCAGGACCGAATTGGCCGAATGAAAGAGGATGTTCATGAGGTGGTATCCCCAGGGCTTCAGGCCGAAAAGGAGATAATCGAGCATCAGGAGGAGGTGGATAAGAGGCCGGTAATAATTGGACCTGCCCCCCGGACCGAACCCCCACATATTCGAGGAAAATATCTCCGGGATGTTCGCCGGGCTCCGGATCCACTCGTTTCCCGGCACCAGGGCCAGGTCGTCGTAAACGAAATCGAATTGCAGGGTGCCCATGTAAAGGAGATATGAAAAAGCGGCTATCAGGATCGGGGCCGCGATGCTCCCGCCTCCCAGGAGCCCTTTTTTATTTTCCGCTTCCAATCCCTTTTTTGCCCTCCTGCGCCGGAAATCAATCATAAAGCCTTCCGCCCGGAACGGTCAACCGGGAGCGGCCCCCATCCCCTTTAGATGAAATTGAAACCTAATCTCAAAGAAAGTTCTTGACTTCCCGAAGCGCCCTCCTCTAAAATAGATGAAACTGAGACTTAGTCTCAACTGAGGGGGGGCAATTTGGGGAGGGATAATTTGGGGTTAAATGCGCTAATGAGAGGGAGGCTCCTGCATTGAGCACGAAGGGAAAGAAGAGGGAGGAGGCGAAAGGCCTTAAAAGGGTGGCCCTTATCGGCAACCCCAACGTGGGAAAGTCCGTCATCTTCGGCCTCCTCACCGGAAAATACACGACGGTCTCCAATTACCCCGGCACCACCGTGGAGGTCTCTTACGGCAATATAAACCTGGACGGCACCCGCTTTGTCCTTGTGGACACGCCCGGCGTCAACAACCTCCTCCCCATGAGCGAGGACGAAAGGGTCACAAGAGACATACTCCTCGCCGAGAGGCCGGCCCTCGTCGTCCAGGTGGGGGACGCGAAGAACTTAAAGAGGACCCTCGTCATCACGATACAGCTTGCCGAGATGGGGCTTCCGGTCGTCCTCGACTTGAACATGGAGGACGAGGCGAGGGACAGGGGCATAAACATAGACAAAGAGGCCCTGAAAAGGCTCCTCGGGGTGGACATAGTAGGCACCGTGGCCCCCGAAAAAAAAGGCATAAAGGAGCTTAAAAACGCCATCCTCGAAGACTCGAAAGTGCCGGGCCTCAAGATCGACTACGGCACTGTGATCGAGGAGTACGCCGAAAAAACGACTGCCCTTCTCCCCAAGGCGAAGATATCGAGGCGCTCATTGGCCCTTATGATACTTGCCGGGGATGAGAGCCTCGCGGGGTGGCTTAAAAGCAGGCTCGAAGGCGATAAGCTCGAATCCATCGAGAGTTTCAGGGAAGAGTGCGCCCTGAAAATAGGCAGGCCCATAGGGCTCCATATAAACGAAATCCGCCTTAAAAAGGCCTCCGAGATCACCGAGAGCGTGGTTAAAAAGACCGGGGAGAAAGAGCACAGGGTCATACAGTTCATCTCGAAAATAAGCATGCACCCGGTCTGGGGGCTTCCCCTGCTCCTCCTCGTCCTTTACGGCATTTACGAGTTCGTGGGCGTCTTCGGGGCGGGCACGCTCGTGGGCCTCGTGGAAGAGACGCTCTTCGGGGAGTACCTGAACCCCATGTTCACCAAAGTTGTGGACCTCCTCCTGCCCCTGCCCCTCCTGCGGGACCTCATTGTGGGCGAATACGGCCTCGTCACAATGGCCCTGACCTATGCCATAGGCATAATACTCCCTATTACGACCACCTTCTTCATAGCCTTTGCGATACTCGAAGACAGCGGCTATCTGCCCCGGCTCGCCATTATGTCCAACAGGGTGTTCAATATAATGGGGCTCTCCGGAAAGGCGGTGCTCCCGATGGTGCTGGGGCTTGGGTGCGGCACAATGGCCGTAATGACAACCCGCATCCTTGAGGGCAAAAGGGACAGGCTCATAGCGATCTTCCTGCTTGCCCTTGCCATCCCCTGCTCCGCCCAGCTTGGCGTGATACTCGGGATGCTGAGTTCGCTTTCCGCGCTGGCGATGGCTATTTGGGCAACATGCGTAATGGTCGTGCTTTTATTCTCGGGCTGGCTTGCCGCGAGGATTTTGCCGGGCGAGAGGGGGGAATTCTTCCTCGAAATCCCTCCCTTGCGGAAACCCACGCTTGCCAACATAGCCGTAAAAACGGCGGGAAGGGTAACTTGGTACTTGAAGGAGGCCGTGCCGCTTTTCATATTGGGCACGTTCGTCCTTTTTGTGCTCGATAAACTGGCCCTCCTTAAGGTAATACATAAGATAGCCTCTCCGGTAATAGTGGGCCTCCTGGCGCTCCCGGAAAAGGCGACCGAGGCCTTCATAATCGGCTTTCTCCGGAGGGACTACGGGGCGGCGGGCCTCTTTGCGATGTTCGAGGACGGGCTCCTCACCCCCACACAGGCGCTTGTGAGCCTCGTGACCATCACGCTCTTCATACCCTGCCTTGCCTCCTTCTTCATGATAATAAAGGAGCGCGGGATGAAGATGGCCCTTTTCATGCTGGCCATAATAACGCCCGTGGCGATTGCCTTCGGGTCCGTATTAAATTGGGCTCTCCGGGGCCTGAACATCGCTATATAAAAATGCTATGCTAATTTTGGAGGTTGAATATGTCTGATGAGCTCAGGATGAGGGCCGCGCCCGAGACCGAAAAGGCCCAGTTCGAGGACGAAGCCCTCGAGGCCATCTGGGAGATAGCGGAAGAGAAAAAGGAAGTCACGCTCGCCGAGTTGAACCACGACTTGAAAGACGAGCAGGCCATCCTGAACATGGTCGCGGACGGCCTTATCACCCTGCGGGACGGCAAGGTCGAGTTCACCGGGGAGGGCAGAAGGCGCGCAAGGGACATTACGAGGAGGCACAGGCTCGCAGAAAGGCTTTTTGTCGATGTCCTGGCCCTTACCGATTTCGAGCGGGACGCATGCAGGTTCGAGCACGCCATAAGCACGGAGGTTGAGGAGGCCATATGCACGCTGCTGGGCCACCCGCCCACATGCCCCCACGGGAGGCCCATCCCCCGCGGAGAGTGCTGCAAGCTCTATGTTAAAAAGGTGACCCCCCTTGTCGTCTCCCTTACCGAGGCCGAGGTGGGCGGGCCCTACAGGGTGGTCTTCCTGAGGGGGCCGATGATCGACAGGCTGGCCTCGATAGGGCTTGTGGCGGGCTCCGATATAAAGGTCCAGCAGAAGAGGCCTTCATATGTGCTCTCGATAGACGAGACGACCATCGCCATAGAAGAAGACGTGGCGAAGGGGATCTTCGTAAAAAAACATGAAACGGAAAACGGCAAGTAGCAAAAAAAAGAAATACGGCGAAGAGGCCATCCGGGAAGCCGGGATCGAGCTCTGGGACAACCCCTCGCCGGAAAGGGACTACCGGATAGATATAAGCTTCCCGGAGTTCACGTGCCTCTGCCCGCGCTCCGGGTACCCGGATTTCGCCGCGATAGAGGTCCACTATGTGCCGGACAGGAAAATAGTGGAGCTTAAATCGCTTAAGCTGTATCTCAATTCTTTTCGGGACATTTACATCTCCCATGAGGCCGTCACGAATAAGATATTTGAGGAACTGGAAAAGGCCCTTCTCCCGCGTTATCTGGAGGTCGTGGGGGACTTCAACCCGCGCGGGAACGTAAAGACAATCATCAAGGTGGCAAGTCCTTCGAAAGAACAGCCTCTTTAGCCCGTTGGATAAATAGCCTCATCTTCTCGCGGTCCTTTATGCCCTTCTCGCGCTCCACGCCGCTTGCCACGTCCACGGCATAGGGCCTCACCATGCGCACGGCTCCGGCCACGTTTTCGGGCGTAAGCCCTCCGGCTAGTATTATTTTCCCCAGCGGCTTGGCATCCATCGCTATCGACCAGTTGAATATCTGCCCCGTCCCCCCGAGGGCATCGGGAGTATAGGTATCCAGCAGATAGGCCGTGACGTTATATTTCTTAAGCGCCAAGAGGTCGTTCTCGTCCTTTATATGGAAGGCCTTTATGGCGCGCCTTGAGACCATGCAGTCCTCGGGGGCTTCGTGTCCGTGGAACTGGGCCACCTCGATACCGGCCTCGGCCATCACGGACTCCACGGCCCTCCTCTTTTCGTCCACGAAAACGCCAACTGTCGTGACGAAGGGCGGGAGGCGGAGGACTATCTCCTTTGCCTTCAGGGGCTCTATGTAGCGCGGGCTCTTTTGGTAAAAGATGAAGCCCAGGGCATCGGCCCCGAACTCCGCGGCCATGAGGGCGTCTTCGATATTCGTAATGCCGCAAATCTTAACTTTCATCATTCCCTGACCCCATCAGTTCGTCTATTTTCTTTGCGATGTCCCTTTCTTTCATTATAGCGGTTCCTACGAGGACGGCATCCACCCCTGCCTCGGAAAGGCGCAGGACATGTTCCCTTGTATCTATTCCGCTTTCAGAGATTACAATTTTATTTGCCGGCATTTCGGTTTTAAGCTCGAATGTCCTTGCGAGGTCTATCTTGAGGGTGTTCAAGTCCCGGTTGTTTATTCCTATTACAGGTGCATTTAACTTTAAAGCCGTCTCCAACTCTTTCATATCGTGGACCTCGAAGAGGACGGCCATGCCGAGTTCACGGGCCATGCTCATATATTCCTCCGCCTGCGCCATTTCGAGTATCCTCGCTATTAAAAGGATGGAATCGGCCCCCGCGGCCCTCGATTCATAGACCTGGTATTCGTCAATTATAAAGTCCTTCCTCAGGACGGGCAGGCCGGAATTCTTTTTTACAATATTGATATAAGAAAGGCTCCCCTCGAAGAAATCCTCCTCCGTGAGGACGCTTACCGCATGGGCCTTTTCTGCGTATATGGAGGCGATCTTTTGCGGGTCCCAGTCGGGTCGGATGAGCCCTTTTGAGGGGGACGCCTTTTTGACCTCGGCGATGAGCTTTATCCGGTCCGTGCGCTTTACGGCCTTCGAGAAATCGAGCGGGGGGTCGGCCTCCGCCGCCCGAGCCTTTATCTCCCTTAACGGGACCTTTCTTTTAGCCTCGCCAAGCCTTTCTTTTTTTCTCCTGAGTATCTCGTCCAGGATAGCCATCCTGAAATTTTAAAGAAAGCCCCTCTTATTTGCAATCAAAGGGGAGGGCCTCAGCTTTCGGGGCGCCTTTCCAGTCCCCCTATGCGCTTGATCCCCAGGACGCTCCAGACGAGGCGGTCCCCGTTTATCTTCTCCACCTGGCGGACTTCCCTGAGCTTGAACGGGAGAAAGAAAGCGATCACGAACCGCAAGGCGGATGAGATGACAAAAAGAGTGAGTATGGGGTGGCCGAAAAGGGGCGGGAGCACCTTCAGTATAAGGCCGCCAGTGAGGGCCCCCGCACAGAGCCCGATGCCGGTAAGCGCGTTAAAGAAGGCGATGCACCTCGTCCTTTTTTCCGGGGGCGTGCAGTCGTAGATGAAGTTCATCGAGGATATCATGAAGCCCGCCCAGAAAAAACCCGAAAAGACCTGCGCGAATAGAAGAAACCAGGGCTCCCTGTAAAGGACCCAGAGGAGCGGGATAAAAACAATGAACCGGGAGCTTGTCTTCAGGACCTTGAGGTTCCCCACCCTGTCCGCGTGCACGCCCCAGCGCTGCATCGCAAGATACATGGCAAGGGTGGCTGTTACGGTGACCGTAATATAGAGCACATAGCTGAAACCCAGGTCCTTGAGCATGAATACGGAAAAGAAAGGCCCGGATAGATATACGGCAAAATACATGACGCTCACATAAAGCACAAACTTCGCGTAGTTGTCCTTCCGCGCCCCGGCCAGGAACTTGAATATGCTCTCCCCGCCGTCCCCGTCGTGGTCCACCCCGGGCTCGTGCATTTTGCTCAGATAGAAGAGCGAACCCATCCTGAAAATGAAGGCAAGCCCGAAGACGAGCGCGAACCCCCAGAGGAGGTTTATGCCTTTTGCGTAATGGAGGAGGAGGCCCGCAAGAAAGGCGAAGGCCACTGTTATCAATCCAAGCACCTTGTTCCTCCAGCCGAAGTACTCCCCCCTCCTCTCGGCCGCGATAAGGTCCCCCATGAGGCTGCTCCATGCCGGTAGGGCCAAAGCCCCGAAGCCCGTAAACAGGGCCACAAGCCCGATAAGCGCGGGCGCGCTTAAAATCCCGAAAATAGCCGTACCGGCTATGAAAAGAACAGTCAGCCCTTGCAGGAAAACAAACGCGTTTATTATCTTTTTCCTCGACCTGAGCGACCGGACGAAATCCGGGCTCTTAAGCTGAACCATAGAGGCGAAAAGGTTCGGCAGGGCGCTTAAAAGCCCCACCTGCCGGGCAGTCCCGCCCAGAAAGAGCAGGAAGGGCGTGAAAAAGTCCTGCGTGAAGCCAAGCATACCACTGGCGAAAAGGCCTTCGCGGAAGGAATAGCGGAGGGTTTTCCTGTTTTTCCGGCTTTTTGAATCCAAGCTTTGAGTCCTGCAGGAATAATTATACATTAATGAGAGCCGCTTCTGCGTGATGCGGAACGCATCGAATCCGCCCGGAATGCATCTACCCGGATTGACAGGAGGGCCATATCACATAGAATCTAAATATGAAAAGGCTCGTTCCCCTTACCCTCCTCCTCTTAATTCCATTTCTTCTCCCGGGGGCCGGCTTTGCTCAAGAACAGGCATATAAGGACCATTTCGCGGGGGGAGAAGCGAAGCTACGGTGGATGTTTTTCCCCTTTTTCAACCAGGACAACTTGAGAGCCGTGAAGGTGGATGACGCCCCGGACACGGACGGCGGCGTCGGGGCATTAACAAATCAGAACGTGGGGGGCTTTGCGAGCCTGAGCTATGCCGTTACCCCGCCACTTAAAAATTTTTCCTTAAGCGCCCTCGTTTATTGCCCTATTACCGATTCGGATAAGGCCCCCCTGGCGGGCATAGCCTTCTTAATCGACCCCGTAGAAGGCAATTTCTACAGGGTGGTTTGCGATTTCAAGACGAAAGACCCCACGATAAACCTGGCCTATGTAGGCAGGCAAACCCTCAACTATCCCGTGTTCCTGATGTTCTGGGGGCCAAAGGAGATACCCGGCGGTGTTCCGCAAAAGCCCGGCTGGCACAAGATGGAGGTCCGGGTGAAAGAGGGTAAAACCGCCGTCTACTGGAATGACAAGCGCCTGGCCGGAGGCCCTTTCGATACGGGCCACATTGAGCGAGGCTATGTCGGGGTCTATACGAATTTCGTGGGCGGCCTTGGAGACGCCGCGGCCATAGTGGACGCCTTCACCCTGAAGCCTGAAAGTACCGAATAGATCGGGTCTTTATGACCCGAATCATAAAAAACCTTTTCCGGTCTATTTAGAATTTTCGGAACGTATTTTTAACTTAATTCTCAAGGAGGGTGAGAATCATGCGGAAAAAGGCCGTCTTCCTGCTCGCCGTATGCTTTCTCTTCATAAGCGTCCTGTATTTCATAAGGGCCGAGGCGCAAACCGGAGCCAGGGAAAAAGACGTTGACGTAAAAACCTGTTACGGCTGCCATTCGGATATAGAGAAGTTCCATTCCAGGGGCAGGCACGCCAAAATCAATTGCGCCAATTGCCATCAAAACCTCGCGGCGCACCTGAAAGACTCCTCGAAAAAACCCGTCACGCTTACAGATCTCGATGTCTGCGGGGGCTGCCACAAGGACCAGTACGAGTCTTTTAATACAATTAATCTCGCTTCCAAAGCAAGGGTGGAGAAGGCCACATTCAAGAGCCGCTCCCCGATGTTCGACAAGCTCTCGATGCCGCACGGCTTCACGAAGGAGCACGCAGAGCCGAGAAGCCATGTTTTTGCCCTAGTGGACCACCTTGTCGTGGACAGGGCCTACGGCGGCAGGTTCCAGATGAAGGACTGGACCCAGGTGACGAACACCGAGGGCGCGGCCAAAAACGTCTGGGAAGTGGTCGTGGACACAAAACCCGAGACGAACGAGCATAAGGCCTTTATCACCCAGTCCGCCGCGGCCGCGAACCCCGTGTGCCTCAACTGCAAGACCCAGGACCATATCCTCGAATGGAAATATATAGGGCGATAAGGACCCGCGCGCGAAATGGGACAGGACCTCCAACGTGGTCGATTTTGCCCGGGGCCTTTCCCATCCCTTGAACTGCTTCATGTGCCACGACCCCCACTCCACTCAATACAGGGTTGTCCGGGACGGACTCATAAATGCCGTCGTGGACAAAAACCTCGGCACATATCCATACGACCCGGAAAAGAGCAAAAAGACCACAATAGTGAAAGTCACGTTCAGGGACTTCAGGGCCAACGCCATCCAGAACTATATCAGGGGCAAGATCACGAAGGCCGAGTTCTGGCTCGGGCAACTGATAGACGCGTACGCGGCCGGGAAGGCGGCGGGCCTCTCCGAGGACGTCCTCAAGGCGGCAAGGGAGTCCCACGACCGCGCCCACATACTCTGGGAATGGTGGACGGCGGAAAACTCGGACGGCTTCCATAACCCCAGCTTGCGAGGGAGTCCCTCACCCGGAGCATCACGGAATCCCAGAACGCGGTGGACGCGCTAAAGAAGGCCATAGAAGCAAAGCAGGCCGGGGCCGCCTTTAATAAATGAAGCTGTTCGGGTCCTTTAATTTATGACAGCGGTCGCAGAGGCCGGGGGCCTGTTTCCTGCCCACGGTCCAGCCGTGGGGCTTGTGGCAATCCAGGCATTCGAGCCTGGCCTTTTCCATATGTATCCTGTGCTGGCCCACCTGCACCTCGTTCCCGTGGCAATTCCTCAGGCAATCGTTGCTCGTGAGGCTTATCTTGCTATGGGGCTTATGGCAGTCATAGCACTTAAGGCCGGCCATCGGGCCTGTTGGCCTTATGTCCTTGTGGCAGCCCAAACAGCGCTCCACCTGAACGCCGGCACGGGTGTTCTCTCCGTAGGCGTGGCACTTGAGGCAGGAAAGCCCTTCCATCCCAAGCCCGTGCACGAGCCTGTCCTTGTGGCAGCGGGAACAGTTCTTCTCGTCCGGCTTAAAGGTATGGGACTGGCCCGAATGGCACTTCTCGCACCCGATATCCTCCATGAAGACGTGCCTTGCGTGCCCGTAGGAGCGCCTGACGGAGAGCGAGCCCTGCTTAAGTGTCTCTACATGGCAGCTCTTGCAGGCGTTCCAGGGGGCCGTCCGGCCATGCTCCGGGGCCCGGGGGCCCGTTTCCCCTTTCGCCACATAAGCCACAAGCAGGCGGTTCTGCTCTAAAACGCTCATCTTGTGGCATTCCTGGCACCTTATCTGCCAGTGCTTGCTCTGCTGCCATGTGTTCACGGATTCCTGCATCATGTGGCAGGTCATGCAGAACTCGGGATCGTTCTTTGTGTAGTTGTAGTAGCGGTGGCCGACAATAAGCCCCATCGCCGCGACGAGGAACATTATAAGGAAAAGGCCCGTGCGGTTCTTCTCGAAAAACCTTTCAAGCGCCCTTAGAAGACTCTCCATCCCTCAAAAACAGCTTTACCGAGGCGGAGGCCACGACTTTGCCCCCCTCGGTCCTGACTTCGGAGCCCGCCTCTACTATCTTTATCTCTCCCCCGCGGGACTCCTTTACATCCTCGGCCCACCCTTCTATTATCGCCCTTTCTCCTACAAAAAGGGGAGACTTGAACCGGACGGTCATCTCGGCGGTGGCGGGAGTGATCCCCCTTGCGATTGCGGCATGGGCCGCGGCCTCATCGAGAAGGGTGGAGAGTATGCCCCCGTGGACGATACCCTTATAGCCCTGGTGTTTTTTTTCCGCGATAAAAAACGTCCGCACACCCCTCTCGGAGCGCTCGAAACTGAGCCTTAGACCCTCGGGGTTATTCCGGCCGCAGGCAAAGCACCAGCCGTCGTCTTCCAGGCGGAGGCTCACTTCGTCCTCAGGAAATCGAAGAATTTAAAGAGGAAAAAGGAGAATATAAGCCCCATAACGGCCCCGAAGACGCCAAGGATGAGGAGTATGAGGGCGAATACGGCTATTACGAGCGGGTGGTCCTTCGTGACCTCGAGGGAAAAGAACGTATGCAGGTCCTTTACTATCGCGTCGCGCCAGGAGCCTTCGAGGGCCCCGGCGTAGAGGGAATCCATGGAGAGTGCGATCCCGATCCCCATGAGCGCCCCGAGGGCGCTTCCCGCGAGGAGAAACGCCTTGAGACGCCGGGACGGTTCGGCCACTACTGGTTCATCCTGTCGAGGAATTCCTTATTGGTCTTTGTGCCGCGGAGCTTATCGAGAAGGAACTCCATGCTCTCTACGGGCCCGAGCGGGGAGAGGACCTTCCGCAGTATCCACATCTTCCGGAGCGTGTCCTTGTCCACGAGGAGCTCTTCCTTCCTCGTGCCGGAGGCGTTTATGTCTATGCTCGGGAATATGCGCTTATCGACAAGGCGCCTGTCCAAGTGAAGCTCCATATTGCCCGTGCCCTTGAACTCTTCGAAGATGACGTCGTCCATGCGGCTGCCGGTATCGACAAGGGCCGTGGCGATGATAGTGAGGCTTCCTCCGGTTTCGATATTCCTTGCCGTGCCGAAGAAGCGCTTGGGCTTCTGGAGGGCATTGGCGTCGAGGCCGCCCGAAAGGACCTTGCCGCTCGTGGGGATTATGGCGTTATAGGCGCGGGCGAGCCTCGTAATGCTGTCGAGGAGAATGACGACGTTCCGTCTGCTCTCGACAAGCCTCTTTGCCCTCTCTATGACCATCTCCGATACCTGGCAATGCCTCTGCGGGGGCTCATCGAATGTGGAGCTTATAATTTCAGCCGTGGGCACCTGGCGCTTCCAGTCCGTGACCTCCTCCGGGCGCTCGTCTATCAGGAGTATTATCAGGTGTATTTCCCTGTGGTTCTTCTTTATCGCCCTCGCGATGGACTGCAGGAGCATGGTCTTGCCGGTCCTCGGGGCCGCCACAATCATGCCCCTCTGCCCCATGCCGACCGGGTTTATGAACTCCATTATCCTCGTCGAAAAGTCCCCGGCGTCGAATTCGAGCTTTATCCTTTCGGTGGGGTAATAAGGTATCAGGTTGTCGAAGAGGGAGCGGGAGACCGCCTCCTCGGGGGACTCGTGGTTCACGGCCTCGACTTTAAGGAGGGCGAAATACCTCTCGGCCTCCTTGGGGGGCCTTATATGCCCGGAGACGAGGTCCCCGGTCCTCAAGTTGAACCTCCTTATCTGGGAGGGGGAGACATAGATGTCGTCCGGGCCGGGCAGATAGCTGTAATCGGGCGAACGGAGAAAGCCGAAGCCGTCCGGCAGGATCTCGAGCACGCCCTCGCCGAAGACGTTCCCCGTTTTCAGGGCATGGGCATGGAGGATGGCGAATATGAGGTCCTGCTTCTTTAAACCGGATGCGCCGTCCACGCTCAAGTCCTTTGCGACCTTCGTGAGCTCCTCGATAGTCTTTTCTTTAAGATCCGATATTGATACGTCCTGCATAATTAAATCTCCTGAGATATGCTTTGGTGGTTTTTCATTCTGCGGAAGGCCAGCGCGCCATCCTGAAAGTTTCTTTTTATTTAAAATTTAGAGCTTTTTAAGGAGTCTTAGAAAAATACAAAAAATTTAAGCTTTTGTCAATGGGGATTTTTATCTTGTCCCGGGGAGCACGTCCCCTTGCGGGAAACGCCTCACCCCGCCCCGAACCGGGGCAGGACCGCAAACTGGACCACGAGCCAGACCACAATAAAGGCAATGACGAGGGCCGCATTAATGAGCCATTCGCTCATTTTTCTTTGCCCTTCTCCTCTTTTTTGGCCTTTTCTTCCTTCTTGGGCTTCTTTTCCTCTTTCTTTTCGGCCTGCCCCTTCGTCCTCTCCTCTTCGAAGTCCACGAATTCGAGGACCGCCATTGGGGCGCTGTCATTGACCCGGCGGCGGGTCTGGACAATCCTCAGATAACCTCCGGGCCTGCCCTGGAGGCGGGGCCCTATGGAGTTGAAGAGCTTTGCGACGGCGGGCTTGTCGGGGAGGTCCGAGAGCGCCACCCTCCTTGAGGCCAGGTCGCCCTTTATCCCCTTGGTGATAAGCCTTTCGGCTATTTTCCTGGTCTCTTTGGCCCGGGCGAGCGTTGTCTCTATTCTTTCGTGGAGGATGAGAGAGCTGACGAGCCCCCTCAGGAGCGCCTTTCTCTGGTTAGCAGTCCTCCCGAAATGTCTTCCCGACTTCTTGTGCCGCATTTCCTCTCTTCCTCCTCCTCGTATCTGTCTCTTGAATAAAGGAATCTATTTAAGGGCGTCCACGTCCACTTTCATGCCGAACCTGAGCCCCATCGAATTCAAAATTTCCTTTATCTCGTTAAGGGATTTCCTTCCGAAGTTCTTTGTCTTGAGCATGTCGTGCTCCGTTTTCTGGACGAGCTCGCCTATGGTCTTTATATTGGCGTTCTTGAGGCAGTTCTGGGCGCGGACGGAGAGCTCAAGCTCCTCCACGCTCTTGCCCAGGTGCTCGTTCAGGATGGGCTCCGAAAAGCCCCCGGAGAACGAAATCGCGGCCGCCCTCGACTCCCTCTCTTCATCATCCTCTTCTTTTTCAAGAATGAAGAAATTCAGATGTCCCATAAGTATCATGGCGGCTTGGGAGACGGCCTTTTCGGGGTTCACGCTCCCATCGGTCCAGAGCTCCATAATGAGCCTGTCATAATCGGTGGACCTGCCGACACGGGCCTTTTCCACCCAGAAATTGACCTTCTTTATCGGGCTGAAGACCGAATCCACGGCTATCACGTCCACCGGCATGTTCTCTTCCTTGTTGAGCTCGGCCGGCACATAGCCCTTCCCTTTTTTGATGTATAGCTCGGCCTCGAAGGTAGTCCCCTTGTCCACGGTGGCTATATGCTGGTCGGGTGTGAGGAGGTCTATATCGGCTTCCGGCCTTATATCGGTGCCTTTCACCTCGCCGGGGCCCTTTATGCTTATAGTGGCCGTTTTCATCCCGTTGCCGTGCATGACGAAGCGGAGCTTCTTCATGTTCAGGATGATGTTCATCACGTCCTCTTTGATGCCCTCTATGGACGAGAACTCATGGACCGCCCCCCTGACCCTGATGGCGGAAATAGCGGCCCCCTCGAGAGACGAAAGGAGAATGCGCCTGAGCGCGTTCCCGACCGTGGTGCCATAGCCCCTCTCGAGCGGCTCGGCTATCAGTTTTCCGTATGTATCGGTGAGGGTTTCCTCGTCAAACCTTATCTTTTCCGGCAGCTGAAAACCCTTTTTCTTCAAGTCCATAACGCCTCCTGTATCCCTGAACAAATTTTATTTACTTGGAGTAAAGCTCGACTATGAGCTGCTCCTGCACGTCAAGGGGTATTTCCTCCCTTGATGGGATATGGAGCACTTTGCCCTTCCGGCCGGCTGAATCCACCTCAAGCCAGGAGAGGAGTCCCCTGTGCTCCGCCTTGGAAAGGCTGTCTTCCACGTGCGGGTTCGTGCGCTTGGGCTCCACTACCTCCACAACGTCCCCGGGCTTGATTAGATAAGAGGGTATGTTCACCCTCCTGCCGTTCACCGTAAAGAAGCCGTGCGTGACGAACTGCCGGGCCTGTCCCCTGTTCAGGGCAAACCCCATCCGGTAGACTATATTGTCGAGCCGTCTTTCGAGGAGCTGGAGAAGCGTTTCGCCGGTGGCCCCCTTCTTCTTCGAGGCCTCCTCGAAATAGTTCCTGAACTGCGCCTCCAGCACCCTGTACATGTTCTTTACCTTCTGCTTCTCCCTGAGCTGTATCCCGTAATCGGAGAGCTTGCCCCGTCTCTGGCCGTGCTGCCCCGGCGGGTATTTTCTTCTTTCGACCGAGCATTTCTCGGTATGGCACCTGTCCCCTTTGAGGAAGAGTTTTTCCCCTTCCCGGCGGCAGAGCCTGCAGAGCGCTTCCGTGTACCTCGCCATCAGACCCTCCTCCTTTTCGGGGGCCTGCAGCCGTTATGGGGCACTGCGGTGACGTCCTTGATGAGGTTTATCTCAAGCCCGGCGGCCTGGAGGGCCCTGATAGCGGCCTCCCTGCCCACGCCGGGGCCTTTCACGTAAACGTCTATCTGCTTCATCCCGTATTCGAGCACTTTCTTGGCGGCGGTGTCCGCGGCCATCTGGGCGGCATAGAGCGTGCCCTTCCTCGACCCCTTGAAGCCGAGGCTGCCGGCGCTGGACCAGGCCAGCACGCCGCCGTTGGCGTCCGTTATGGTTACGATCGTATTATTAAAGCTGGCCTGGATGTGGGCCTCTCCGTAAGGTATGTTCTTTTTCTCTCTCTTGCCTGTTTTTCTTCTCTGTGCCATTTATTAAGGAACCCCCTATTTCTTCTTTCCTGAGATAGCCTTGCGGGGGCCTTTCCTCGTCCGGGCGTTCGTGCGCGTCCTCTGGCCCCTCACCGGGAGTCCGTGCCTGTGCCTCTGGCCCCTGTAGCTCCCTATGTCCTGAAGCCGCTTTATGTTCATCGCGACCTCGCGCCGAAGGTCGCCCTCCACCTTGAAATCCCGCTCCAGCACGCCCCTTATCTTGACGATGTCTTCGTCCTTCAGGTCCTTTACCCTCACGTTGGGGTCCACGCCCGTCTCCGCGAGGATCTGCCGGGAAAGGCTCCTGCCCACCCCGAATATCCTCGTGAGCCCTATCTCCACCCTCTCGTTCTTGGGCAAATCCACTCCGGCTATTCTTGCCATTCTCTTATCCCTGCCTCTGCTTGTGTCTCGGGTTATCGCAGACGACCCGGACCGTGCCCTTCCGCTTTATTACCTTGCACTTCTGGCAAAGCGGCTTAACGGATGAACGAACCTTCATTTCGAAAAATCCTCCTGTTGCTACACTTTCAAAAATCTTTGGTCAATATCAAACAGCGCCAAAAAATAAAAAGAGCGGCCTGTCTTCCATTTTAGAGACGGGCGGAGATATTCAAACGGTCGCCAAGGCGCCCTCGGGCCCCGCCCCTACATCCAAACCCACCCCTTTTATCCCCTCCCGGGAGGGGACTCACCTTTATATCCCCTCTGGGGAGGGGACGGGTGTGGGTTCCCGGCCCTACTTGAACCTGTAAGTAATCCTGCCCCTTGTGAGGTCATAGGGGGAAAGCTCCACCAGCACCTTGTCGCCGGGGAGTATCTTTATGAAATGCATCCTCATCTTTCCCGAGACATATGCCAGCACGACCTGCCCGCCCTCGAGCTCCACTTTGAAGGTGGCATTGGGCAGGGTGTCTATGACCGTGCCCTGGACCTCTATGTTTTCTTCTTTTGGCATTAATTAAATATAGCTTTATATTTTACCCGTGTTATACCGTGTTCGTCAATATTCTCGGCTCGTCAATATTCTGGCCGGGCCCCCGGTTATGAGCACCGTATGCTCGCTGTGGGCCGAGAGGCTCCCGTCCGCTGTAACGCACGTCCACCCGTCTTCGAGGAATTTGACCTGCCAGCCGCCCGCGTTCACCATCGGCTCTATGGCCAGCGTCATCCCCCTGGCGAGCCTTGGCCCCTTTCCGGGGGGGCCGAAATTCGGCACCTGGGGGTCCTCATGGAGGAGTTTTCCCACCCCGTGCCCCACGAGGGCGCGCACGACCGAAAACCCGTTGGCCTCGACATGGCTCTGGACGGCATGGGAGATATCGGAGACCCGGTTTCCCTCCGTTGCCTTCTCTATTCCCCGATACAAGGCCTCCTCGGTCACCCGGATAAGGATTTTTGCCTGCTCGTCCACTTCCCCTATCGGGACCGTTATGGCTGAATCCCCATAATAGCCGTCGTAATAAACGCCAAGGTCTATGCTCAGGATGTCCCCGTCATTCAGCTTTCTCCGGGAAGGGATCCCGTGCACCACTTGATCGTTTACGGACGTGCAGATGCTTGCCGGATACCCCCTGTACCCTTTGAAGGCGGGCTTGCCCCCTTTTTCGGTTATAAGCCTTTCGGCCAGGGCTTCAATATCCTTGGTCGTCATCCCCGGCGAGGCGGCCTTCCTCAGGCTTTCCAATGCCCCCGCCGCGATCCGGCAGGCCCGCGCCATACGGGCTATCTCTTCAGCCGACTTGATCAGGATCACTTACTTTCAAAGAGCATGCGCTCAAAGAGGACGGCCTTCACCGGCCCTTCCCGCTTAACAATATTGCGGAACCCACTTGCACGGAACCCATTGCACTCAATGAGATGAGGCCCGGCCGGCCTTAATCGGCAAATGAGGGCACCTTTTATCCGCGCCGTCCCCTGATCCTGCCCTTCTTCAAGAACCCTTCGTAGGAACGGGTAACGAGATGGGACTCGATCTGGCTGACGGTGTCGAGGGCGACCCCCACCACGATAAGGAGCGAGGTGCCGCCGAAATAAAACGGTATATTAAACTTGTATATGAGTATTTCCGGGAGTATGCAGACGGCCGAAAGATACATGCCGCCCACGAAAGTAAGCCTCGAGAGCACCTTGTATATATAGTCCGAGGTCTTCTGGCCGGGCCTTATGCCCGGTATGAAGCCGCCGTGCTTTTTAAGGTTGTCGGCCACATCTACCGGGTTAAATACCACGGCGGTATAGAAATAGGCGAAAAATATTATCATGCCCACATATAGGATGGAATGGAATATGGTGCCCGGCGAGAGCTGTCTCGCTATCCCCTGCACCCAGGGGACCGCGATAAACCCGGCCACCGTGGCCGGGAACATTATAATCGAAGAGGCGAATATGGGCGGGATAACGCCCGAGACGTTTATCTTGAGGGGAAGGTGTGTCGACTGCCCACCGTACATCTTCCGGCCCACAACGCGTTTGGCGTACTGGACGGGTATTTTCCTCTGCGCCCTTTCCATATAGATTATGAAAGCCACGACCGCTACCACGACGACAAGTATAAGGAGCACGAAAAAGAGCGAAAGCTCGCCCGCCCTGATTAGCCGCGCCGTTGAGACGATCGCCAGCGGAAACCTCGCCACTATGCCCGCGAATATTATGAGCGATATGCCGTTCCCTATGCCCCGCTCCGTTATCTGCTCGCCAAGCCACATGATGAAAGCGGTCCCGGACGTGAGGGTTATCATGGTCATGAGCCTGAAGCCCCATCCCGGGTTTGCCACGAAGGCGCCCTCTCCCATGCCTTCCAGTCCAACCGCTATGCCCATCGACTGGATGCCGGCGATCACGACCGTACCGTAGCGGGTGTATTTGATTATCTTCTTTCTGCCCTCTTCGCCCTCCTTGGCGAGCTTCCCCAGGGCCGGTATGACGACCGTAAGGAGCTGGAGGATAATGGACGCGCTTATATAGGGCATGATGCCCAGCGCAAATACGGTCATGCGGGAGAGCGCCCCTCCGGCGAACATGTCGAAGAAGCCAAGTATCGCACCGCCCTTGCCAACAAGGAACTTGGAAAGCTCCTCGCCGTTGATGCCGGGGGTGGGTATGTGCGCCCCTATCCTGTAAACGGCAAGGAGCGCGAACGTGAAGAGGACCCTGTTTTTAAGCTCCTCTATCTTGAAGATGTTCTGGAAGCTCTGGAGTAAGCCCACTTACTTGATTACCTCGGCCTTGCCGCCGGCCTGGGCTATCTTCTTCATGGCGGAGTCGCTGAAGGCGTGGGCCTTTACGGTAAGGGCCTTCTTAAGCTCCCCTGTGCCCAGCACCTTCAAGCCGTCCTTTATGGAACCGAGGAACCTGCGCTCTACGAGCTCTTCGGGGGTGACGGTGTCTCCTTCGAAGTTATTGAGCCTGTCTAAATTTATTACGGCATATTCGATGCGGTTTATGTTCTTGAAACCCCTCTTTGGGAGCCTCCTCTGGAGGGGCATCTGGCCGCCCTCGAACCCGGGGCCCTTCCCCGCGCCGGCGCGGGCCTTCTGGCCCTTGTGCCCTTTCGTGGCGGTCTTCCCGTGTCCGGAGCCGGGCCCCCTGCCTACCCTTTTGGGCCTTTTCCTACTGCCGGGAGCCGGCTTTAACTCCTCTATCCTCATCGGTCTTCTCCTTATCTGTTGTCTCTTCCTCGCCCCTGCCCCTTATTTTCATGACGGAGTCGAAGTCCTTGAGCCTTGTGAGCCCGTCAAGGGTGGCCCTTACCGTGTTGAACGGGTTATGGCTCCCAAGGGACTTGGCCACGATATCGTGTATGCCGCTCACTTCGAGGACGGCCCTCACGGGCCCCCCGGCTATGAGGCCGGTCCCCTTCGGGGCGGGGTTCATCACTACGGAAACGGACCCGTACCTGCCTACGACCCTGTGCGGGATGGAGGTTTGCTTGAGGGGGAATTTTATCAAGGCCTTCTTGGCGCTCTCGACGGCCTTCCTGATCGCCTCGGGCACTTCCTGCGCCTTTCCCTTCCCGATCCCGACGATCCCTTCGCCGTCTCCGACAACCACCAGGGCGCTGAATGAAAATCTCCTTCCGCCTTTTACAACCTTGGCCACCCTGTTTATGTAAACGACCTTGTCCTTAAGCGTCAACCCCTCAGGTTCTATCCTTCCCACCATACCTCCTTTAATGGATTAGTGTCGCGTTCCTTAAGTTCTTTTTCGTCATTCCGGCTTGTCCGGAATCTTTCCCCTTTCTTAAGAGAAGGATTCCCGACGCGCTCCGCTTGCGGGAATGACAAAAATTGTATAAATCTAATTCATGGAACAATCTAAAACTCGAGGCCGGCGGCCCTTGCCGCCTCAGCCGTTTCTTTTATGACTCCATGGTACTTGTAGCCGCCCCTGTCGAAGACGACCTTCTTGATGCCTTTGTCGATGGCCCTTTTGGCGGCAAGCTCCCCGACCTTTTTGGCCATCTCCTTATTGCTCCTGTTTTTCTTCTCCGCCCCGATTTCCTTATCGAGCGTGGAGGCCGCGGCAAGCGTGCGCCCCTCACTGTCGTCTATCAACTGTGCGTATATATGGTTAAGCGATTTATGCACGGAAAAACGCGGCCTCTCGGGCGTGCCGCTCACTTTGAGCCTTACTCTTTTGTGCCTTTTCTCTCTCGGTGAAACCACGAGTGCCACTTGGTCCTCCGCTCTCTCTCTATTTCTTGCCGGTCTTGCCGGCCTTAAGCTTGATGCGTTCGCCCTGGTATCTTACGCCCTTGCCCTTATAGGAGTCCGGGGGCCTCAGGGCCCTCAACTCCGCCGCCACCTGCCCCACCCTCTGCTTGTCTATGCCGGAAAGGGTTATGAGTGTCTGTTTTTTATCGACCTCGGCGTTTATCCCCTCCGGGAGCGGGTACTCGATGGAATGGGAATAACCGAGCGCCATGACGAGTTTCCTGCCCTGGAGCTGGGCCCTGTAGCCCACGCCGAGTATCTCAAGGTTTTTCGTATATCCCTGGGACACTCCCGTGACCATATTGTTTATGAGGCTCCTCGAAAGCCCGTGGAGGGCGCGCGACTCGCGGCTCTCGTCCGCCCTCTCCACGAGGAGCTTACCCTCGGTCTCCTTCACGCTCACTACGAAGGGGTGCTCCCATGAAAGCTCGCCTTTTGGGCCCTTTACGGCCACGCTCCTGCCGGCGATCTTTATATCGACCCCCTTGGGTATCTCTATCGGCTTTTTTCCTATCCTCGACATTCCTCTAAGCTCCTACCATATGTTGCAGAGAAGTTCCCCGCCCACTTTTTCCGCGCGGCACGTCTTATCGGAAAGCACGCCCCTGGGAGTAGTGAGTATCGCGAGCCCTACCCCGCCCATTACCCTCGGGATCTCCGACGAGCCCACATAGACGCGGCGCCCGGGCTTGGAGACCTTCGCGAGGCCGGTTATGACGGAGTCCCCGTCCACGTATTTCAGGTTTATCCTCAGGACCCCCTGTCTCCTGTCCTTTATCACCTTGTACGCCCTGATGAAACCCTCTTCCTTCAGTATCTTGGCTATCTCCAGCTTCAACCTCGAGGCCGGGATGTCCACCTTCTCGGCCCTTATCATCGTGGCGTTTCTGATCCTCGTAAGCATGTCCGCTATGGGGTCAGTAAGCATTCGCTCTTAACCTCCTACCAGCTTGATTTGGCAACGCCCGGGATCTGCCCCTTGAGGGCCAGGTTCCTGAAGCAGATGCGGCATATGCCGAACTGCCTCATGTAGGCGCGGGGCCTTCCGCAGATATTGCAGCGGTTATGGGCCCGGACGCCGTACTTGGGCGGCCTCTTGGCCTTTTCCATCATCGATGTTCTTGCCATTTTTCTCCTTATCTCCTGAACGGCATCCCGAGGTAGCGGAGCAGCCTCCTGCCCTCCTCGTCCGTCTTTGCCGTGGTCCCTACCGTTATATCCATCCCGTGGATTATCTCCACCTTGTCGTAATTGATCTCCGGGAATATGAACTGCTCCTTGATGCCGAAGCTGTAATTGCCCCGCCCGTCGAAGGACTTTTCGGAGAGGCCCCGGAAGTCCCTTATGCGGGGGAGGGCCACGCTTATGAGCCTGTCCAGGAACTCATACATCCGTTCCCCCCTGAGCGTTACCCGGCTCCCTATGGGCATGCCCTTCCTCAGCTTGAACCCCGCTATGGCCTTCTTGGCCCTCGCCTGGACCGCCCTCTGGCCCGCTATGGCCGTAAGCTCGTTTGTCACGGAATCGAGGAGCTTTATATTCTGCACGGCCTCTCCGAGCCCCACGTTGAGGACCACCTTCGTGAGCTTCGGCACCTCCATGACGTTCTTGTAATCGAAGTCCCTCATGAGGGACGGTATTATCTCTTTCCGGTATCTTTCCTTAAGCCTCGGCGTCATGCTCAGTCAATGACCTCCTTGCACTTTTTGCAGAACCTCTGCTTGCCGCCGCCCTCCAGGAGATGGCTGCCTATCCTCGAGGGCTTGTTGCACTTCGGGCAGACGAGCATGACATTGGATATATGGACGGGGGCTTCCTTGTCTATGATGCCGCCCTGCGCGTATTTCCTCGAGGGCTTCATGTGCTTTTTTATCATGTTCACCTTCTCCACGGTGACTTTTCCCTTCTCCGGGTCCACCGCGAGCACCCTTCCGGACTTCCCCCTGTCCTTGCCCGCCAAGACCCGCACGGTGTCGTTTTTCTTAACCCTGAGTCCCATCCATATCCTCCTTAAAGCACCTCGGGGGCCAGAGAGATTATCTTCATGTATTCCTTCCAGCGGAGCTCTCTCGCAACGGGCCCGAAAATCCTTGTGCCGATGGGCTCCCCGGCCTGGTTTATAATTACCACCGCGTTCCGGTCAAAACGTATGTAAGAGCCGTCCGGCCTCTTATGTTCCTTATTGGTCCTCACGACCACGGCCCTGGCCTTCGTGCCCTTTTTTATCTGCCCTTCGGGCGTGGACTCCTTTACGGAGACGATGATGACGTCCCCGAGCCTGGCATATCGCCTGCGCGAGCCCCCCAGCACCTTTATGCACATGACCTTCTTGGCGCCGGAGTTGTCGGCCACGTCCAATATGCTCTGGACCTGTATCATTTCCCGGCCTCCCCGCCTGCCGCAACGACACGCCACCTCTTGTCCTTGCTGTATGGGCGGGACTCGACAATGGTGACCTTGTCCCCCACCTTATACCGGTTCTCCTCGTCGTGCGCCTTGAACCGGGCGACCCTTTTTACGGTCTTCTTGTAGGTGGGGTGCTGGGTAAGCGTGGTGACCGCCACCACGACCGTCTTGTCCATCTTGTCGCTTACTACGGTGCCTGTGAATACTTTTTTAGCCATGGCCTATTTACCCTGTTTCGCTTTCTGGTTTATGACCGTGAGGACGCGGGCTATGTCCTTCCTGACAACGTTTATCCTCATTGGGTTCTCTATTTCTCCGGTCGCGTTCTGGAACCTCAGGTTGAAGAGCTCTTTTCTCAACTCGGCCTCTTTGGCCCTGAGCTCGTCCACCGTATTGTCCCGGTAATCGGCGCGCTTTTTCATTATTCGAACTCCTCCTGCCTCTTGACGAATTTGGTGGCGATGGGGAGCTTGTGCGACGCGAGCCTCATGCACTCCTTCGCGATGTCCTCAGGGACCCCCGAGACCTCATAAAGTATGCGCCCGGGCTTGACGACCGCCACCCAGTACTCCAGTGCCCCCTTGCCCTTGCCCATGCGGGTCTCGGCCGGCTTCTTCGTGATGGGCTTGTCCGGGAATATGCGTATCCAGACCTTGACCCCCCTCTTGGCGTGCCTTGTGATGGCCACCCGGGCGGACTCTATCTGGCGGCTCGTGATCCAGCCCGGCTCCATCG
>Ga0214473_10002000_pt1 | contig 25748 bp, 18 predicted proteins | sample RVTome_7_FD_203509 | JGI IMG/M metagenome (GOLD analysis project Ga0214473, IMG submission 203509) | Soil microbial communities from uranium-contaminated site in the Upper Colorado River Basin, Wyoming, United States - RVT98D197 | ecosystem: Environmental > Terrestrial > Soil > Contaminated >...
CATTGACAATTACCTATTTCAAGGAATCGGAAAGTACGAAGAACCGCCTGCCCGGCGATCTATTGCATATCGAGGGGACTTTCGATGTTCTTCTCTCCGATCATAATATCGAACGGCCTCAGTTTGTCATATTGAAGCTCGATGACAAGCAGAAGGTCAATATCGATTTATTCTCCGCCACGGGTCTCCCACCGGTGGAGAGGGCGAAGTAACGCCCGGAATAATCGAAAAGCTGAAGGCCGAGTTTGACGCTCGGCCTTTTCTTATGCGTCTGAATCCAGTGGCAGGCGGGCTTCTCGCCTAATGGTCTTTGCGAATCCTTTTAATCCACATCATATTCGACCATGAGGCGATCCAATAGATCAGCTTCCTGATGGTGTTTTCATTTGCTCCAGGAATTGATCGATCGGGCAATCTCCGGATAGGGTCAAATATGCGCCGCAAATCAGAATCGCCGCGGCCAGGATGAAAATCCAGACAGCCAGTATCCGCCCGAATTTGCCGACAGCCCCATCTGCTTTCGTTGAAGAGTATAGAACAAAAAAGCCTACCGTCACCCAAAAGGTGGCCGGCATAAATGAAAACAGAAAACACATGGCCAGATCCTCCTCTCTCGATCCACATCATATTCGACGATAAGATCCGTAGCTGACGGAGGTCCTCGTCCGCCTGCTTAACGAGTTAATTCCTACTCCGGCGCCTTCGCGGGCGCGTCTTCCTTCAGTATCAATATCCCCTGGCAGTCGCCTCTAATGGGCGGGTCGCCGTCGCCTTTAAGGAAACTGAACAGGTAGACTACGTCCGCAATGTTGACAACACAGTTGCCGTTAGCGTCACCGGCATACAACGGGTCGGGAGCATCGCCCGATCCCTTCAGGAATGCAAAGAGGTAAACCACATCGGCGATATTGACCGTGCCGGAGGAGTTGGCATCGCCGGGGGGAAGGATCTTCAAGAATCGGACTTCCTCTTCAGGTATTCCGCCGATTCTTATCAGGCCATCGTCATCAACCGCCTTGACTCGCCAGAATAGATCCTGCCCCAGCGAGGCCAGACTATCGGTCTCAATGGTAAGAGTCGTTTCGGTCAATCCCTCTCTGGAGATAACCGGATTCTCGAACTGGCTGTTCGTCGAGTATTCAAAAGTAAAGGTGAAGCTGGACAGGGGATCATAATCAATCGTGTTGCCCCAGGTGAAATCGGTATAATAGACAACCTGCATCGTTGAATCCTCTGGACCGTAGATGGGGAACGGCTCCGGCGGGAAGTTGTAGTGGTTGGTCCAGAAATCCTGCGTCCCCGACCATGCGGATGACAGCCCCTCGTCGTCGATGGTCATCACCCCATAGTAGTAGTGGGAGTTGTCCTCAAGCTCCTCGATCGGCTGGATCTGGTTTATGCCGGGGTCGGTGGTGTCGGAATAGACATAGCCGGAGAAATCAGGATTCTGCGAAAGCCTGATGGCGTAGCTCAGATTCTCGGCGTTATCGGAGGGATCTGGATCAGTAGCGTAGTTCCAAGTCATCACGGGAGTCAATGAGATGACCTCCTCGCTATTGGCCGGGGAAAAGCCATCTATGGGCGTGTTCGGCGGATCGTTTATGGCCGAAACCACAAAGTAATTAGGCCCGCTTGTCCATTCGGATGATAGCCCGAATAAATCATCCGATCTGACCCGCCAATAATAGAGTTGGTTTTCCTGTAGATCCTCGAATCCCGGTAATTCTCCAAGCATAATTGCCATTGCTTCGTCTAATCTCAAACCAGACGGCGTAATCCCGCTTGCGTCAATTTCCGGCGAACCGAATTGATTATCATCGTCTGCCTGGAGCGAATAGCTGACAGTATCCATAGGATCGGGGTCGGCTGCCAGGAGCCAGGATAAATAGGTTTCCGCTGTGGCTTCTGATCCGTTTTCAGGGCCGAGTATCCCCGGAATAGTCGGATAACCGTCTATATAAAAATCCCAAGTCTCTATACTATATTTTGACGCGGCGTGGCCGTTATCGGCAAGCACACGCCAATAATATGTTGTCGACCGATTCATCCCCTCTAAAACGGCATAAGATGTGTCAGGAATATATCCTGATGAATCGTACGTGTTGAAGGATGGATCTTCATCCCAAATCACATTATATAAAACAGTATAACCCGAGTCAGGGTCTGTGCTCGGTTGCCAAATTAGGGACGGATTTGGCTCTATAACTACTGAATTATCAATAGGACCAATTAGATGGAAATTTGAAATTGAATAACATACATCATACTGGAGAATTGTTAGGGATGCGTAATCAACAACGTAAATTTTAGGGCAAATATAGAATACCCCATAAGCTGCAACCCCTTGCGTGTCGTAGCTCCCAGAATAAATTGGAAGTGAAGGATTTTCAACGTTTATTATCTCCAGAGTCCCGTAGTCTGCAATATATGCATAATCACCATCTACAAAAATACCATAGCTATTTCCAGGAGTATCATAATTTCCTACTAAAAGTGGATTCAAGGCATCACTTATATCGACAATTTGCATTCCAGATTCCCCATCAGCGAGATAAGCAAGATTATCTTGAATAACGACTCGATTACAATATCTGGGAGTATCATAATTGCCGATAATAGTAGGTGATGTCGGATTACTAATATCAATTATCTGTATTCCAAATGTCCAATCGGCGACATAAGCATAACTCCCTTTTATGAACACATCTCTTGCTTCTTCAGGCGTATCACATAGGCCTACTAATGATGGTGATGCAGGATTGCTGATATTTAGAATTAACAATGCCGAAACATCAGCAATATAAATATATCCATCAAAGACATATAGGCCCATGGCAATCCCTGGCGTGTCATAACTGCCAATTAATGTCGGAGAAGACGGTTCACTAATGTCTATTATTTGTAGACCTGAGCCATAATCGCCTATAAATGCATAATCATTTTGAACGAAGATTCCAAATGCCTCGCCAGGTGTGTCATAACTTCCAATTAACGTGGGCATTGTGGGTTCAGAAATATCAATTATCTGAAGACCAGATCCCCTGTCAGCGACATATGCGTAAGGTTCGTCTATAAATACGTTTATAGGCCCACCGGGGGTTTCATAGCTACCTAAAAACTCTATTGTCTGCCCAATTGTTTTTTCGGGATTTGAAACAAAAAAGAGCAATATGATACCGGAATTGATTCTCATTAACAGGGATATAAGCCTTCTCATAACCACCTCCATCAATTTAGTTTTCATTACAGATACAAATATAGCTGTCGCCCAAAGCTGCCACGCTCCAGTCTTACAACCTGCGCCAAAACCCGGGGGGGAGGGATTCGCGTACTTATAATTTATATAATGTCATGCAGAAGTCAATATTAATTTAGCGGAAAGCGCCTGGCGACCGCCCCTTCGGGACGGAGGGGTTCAATACCTACGTTTTCGAATCAAACGCCGCCAGGATGCTTTTCTCCAGGCGTTCTTTTATCTTACGGCGTTCCGGGCCGTCGGGGACTGAAGCCCAGAACTCGTTTAGCAGGTGGTCGCGCAGGCTGGTCACCAGGCCGTCGAGCTTCTTGCCGGTAATCTCCAGAGCCACGTATTCGGTATGCTTGCTCGTCATATTTCTATTATCGTCACAGCCAGCCGCGGCTGAATTAACATCGGATCAGTATATTCGACGGTTGTTCCAAATCTAAATAGGGGGTTTGGATTTATCCCGAATGCAGATGAGAGAATCCTATGCCTCGAATTTCCCGGCCTCTTGTAATCAGGCTAACATACAGGGGCGTATGGACATATCCATACGGATCCGTAGGACGCCCCTACGACCAATTATGACACGCCGGCGAGGAATGGATCCCGCATCAAGTGCGGGATGACAGGGAAAAAGGCTGTCATTCCTGCGGAAGCAGGAATCCACACGCGAGCCAATAGGATGAAAACCTGCGATTATTCCCCTAATGGCCAACTTGTGGATTCCGCATCAAGCCTGCCTGCCGGCAGGCAGGTGCGGAATGACAGAGAGATGGTCAGACCAAAAGGGCGTTTTTTCAAACGCCCCTACGGCTGCGAAATTTGTTTCGCTGATCGATTTTCAGACAAACCACATCCGTCCGCGGGAGAAGGCCTCCAGCTCCTGGCGGAAATCGGGGTGAGCGATCGATAATAGAAGCCTGGCCCGCTCGCCGACCGAACGACCGTGCAAATTGACCGCCCCGAACTCGGTCACCACCCAATGCACGTCGCCGCGGCTGGTTGTAACCCCTGTCCCCTCGGGAAACATGGCCGTGATTCGCGAGACCGTGCCATCTTTGGCCGTCGACGGCAACGCGATGATCGGCTTGCCGCCTTTCGATCTGGCCGCTCCGCGAATGAAATCGACCTGGCCGCCTATCCCGGAGTAGAAATAATGCCCGAACGAATCGGAGTTGACCTGTCCTGTGAGATCCACCGCCAGGGCCGAGTTAATGGCTACCATCTTATCGTTCCTGGCGATAATAAAGGGATCGTTGACATAACGCGACGGGTGAAGCTCTATCAAGGGATTATTGTCGGCGAATTCGAAACATCGATGCGTGCCGAGCATGAAACTGGCCACGATCTTCCCGGGGTGCAGTGTTTTTTTCTCGTTGTTTATGACTCCCCGCTCCACCAGGGCAATCACGCCGTCGGAGAACATCTCCGTATGCACTCCCAGGTCGTTCTTATCTCCGATACTAAGTAAAACTCCGTCCGGAATGGAACCTATACCCATCTGAAGAGTGGAGCCGTCCTCGATCAATTTGGCTATGTGAAGGCCGATAGCCCGCGAGGTTTCGTCGGGCTCACCCTGCGGATCCTCGAGTATCGGCTGAGAATGCTCAACCACGTGATCGATTTTTTTTACATGTATAAAACTATCCCCCAGGATACGCGGCATTTCCGGGTTTACCTGGGCGATCACGCACTTGGCTACGCTGGCCGCAGACTTGGTGATCTCCACGCCGACCCCGAACGAAAGGAATCCGTGCTCGTCGGGCGGCGAGCAGTGAATCAGGGCCACGTCGATAGGAAGCTGGCCGCTGGTGAAAAGCTCCTCCGCCTCGCCCAGAAAAATATGGGTTTGATCGGCCCGCCCCTGGTTGACCGCTTCCCGGACGTTTTTGCCTGTGAAAAACGAACGATGACGGAAATGCCCGGCCATCTCCGGCTTCACGTAATCGGCGGCGCCGACTGTCAAAAGATGAACAATCTCGACATTCTCCAGTTCATCTTTCCTGGATGTCAAAACCTTTACCAGATGTTCCGGCTCAGCGCATCCGGCATGGATATAAACCCGATCGCCCGATTTGACAACCTTGAGCGCTTCCTCCGCGGCAACCCGTTTCCGCTGATAGTCGTCGATCCAGTTCATGCCCGCGCCCCTCCCAGCAATTTGGCCAGCCCGATATGCTTCATTTCGAATTTGGCGGCCACCGCCTTATTGGTAACTTTGCCGTTATAGGTGTATACCCCCTTGCCCAGACCGGGATCTTCTTTCAAAGCTTCTTCGAGTCCCATGTTGGCGATACTCAAAATATAAGGAAGCATAGCGTTCGAAAGCGCGTAGGTGGCGGTCCGTCCCACGTTGGACGGCATATTCGGCACGCAGAAGTGGGTGATTCCATGATCAATATACGACGGTGAGGCCCAGGTAGTCGGCCGCGACGTTTCGATACAGCCACCCTGGTCGATGGAAACATCGATAATCACCGAACCCGGCTTCATAGCCTGAACCATTTCGGCCGTAACGAGCTTGGGGGTTTTCTCTCCGTGGATCAAAACCGCCCCGATCAGAACGTCAGCGAACGGTATGACTTTCTCGAGATTATACTGAAACGGCAGATAGGTTACGATTTGCCTGCTGAACATTTCAACCGCCCGCCGCAGTCTCTCTATATGGGCGTCCAGCAATATGACATTGCAGCCCACTCCTTTGGCGCTCCTGACGGCGTTTAATCCGACGATCCCCGCGCCAAGGACAACCACCGTGGCGGGTGGGACTCCGGCCCCGCCGCCAAGCAGAATCCCCCGTCCCCCGCCGATATTGGATAAATAATAGCTGGCGATGGGAATGGCCATCTGCCCGGCCAGCTCCGACATGGGCGTTAATACCGGGAGGTTGCCGCTGGAGTCTTCGATGACTTCAAGTCCGATGGCGTTTATATGGTTTTCAAGCAGGATCTCCAGCCCTTCTTTTTTGGTCGCGACCAGGTGAAGAAAGGAAATTATTGTCTGGTCGGCTGTCAACAGCTTGAATTCGTCCAGCGTCGGAGGGAATATTTTCAGCACGATTCTCCCCCGCATAAACGCCTCGTCTTTGGAATAAACAATCCGGGCGCCCACGTTCAGATACTGCTCGTCGGCGAAACCGGCTCCGAGTCCGGCTCCCGACTCTATAAAAACGCTATGCCCGGCCGACACCAGGGATCTTACCCCCGCCGGAGTCAGGGCTACCCTATTTTCAAAGTGCTGTTCTTCTCTGGCAATGCTGATATCCATTTTCATTCTCCTTAGCCCGCATTATGCTATCGGAACAGGTCAGCTGGCGCTGAAGATCCATTTTTTTGCGATGATCCGTCATAGCCCTATGATATGCGTCGCCGTGACTCAGGGCAACCATTTTTTGTGAAAGATGTCACAAACTTCATATTCGCAACCGGGGGGCGGGTTCGATTTGCCTGTTCGAAAGCCGGATTATTGATCATTTTTTGAATACCCAGGCGCAGAGAGAAAAATTCTCTCCGTTTTTATATCCTGTTGATAATTAATGAGTAATAAAAAATAAATAGGAATTTGTCAATACCCGGCACGAAATTCGTAGCTATCTGACGGTCGGGCCAAGGACCAAAAGGAGAAAAAATGCAGGCTGCTTCCATGTTCGCGGAATTGCTGAGGTTTAACGGGGTATATGTTCCCAAAATCCTCAAGGGTTTTCTCCTGGAGAGCTATTTCATCAAACCGGAAAACAGGGGCAACCCGTTGATCTGGATTTTGGGGCATATCGTTTTGAATCGTGGCGAAATCGTGGAAATACTGGGCGGCGATCCCAAGACGAGCGACCTGGGGGATCTTTTCGCCAGAGGTACTGTGCCCGAAAACAATCCATCGATCTACCCGCAGCCTGACGAATTAATCAAGAGATTTACCCGCCTGGTCGCCTTAACCGAGCATCTTATTGTCAAGGCCGATCCCGCTCTGTTCGATCGAAAGAGCTGGGGCCGGTTCGACACTCTCGGCCAGAACCTGGCCTACAGCTACATGCATGAGACACATCATATAGGTCAGATTACCTATTTGACAAACCTGCCGTCCATAAAGGCCAAAAAAACGCCGGCGACACAGTTCAGGAGACCCGAAACGAAAAATTCCACTACCAGGATTATTCTGGATAGCATCAAATCGGTTTTCACATAATCCTCGCGGAAATACCCTCGAATGCGCAGCCGGGGCGTCCAACCCCGGCTTTGCTGTTTCCGATCGGCAATATCGTTGGTAGAGGACAGTATTGCCGACAACCCCATATGAAGAGGGTATCGAAATTCAATTCCGATGCCCCTCGATAATCCGATTTCCGGCAATATTATTTATCGCGCACGACGAAATCTGTTTCGCTGTCGACCTGTTTTATTTTTCCCCACAATACCAGGGCCACAAAAAGCACGACTATAAGCGAGATTGCCAGTCCGATCTGCCTGATCTTGATATCACCCAGAGCTTTCAGAGCCGTCTTTTCGACCTCCCCGGCGACTTTGATGCCCGACGAGGTAACCTCCGAAACCTGCTTGGGATCGAAAGTATGAAGAACGGAACGGACTCTGGTCAGGTTATCCTTGGCGGCTCCCAGGTCGAAACGCGCCTGGCCGCCTTCGACTCCCCGCTTTTCGGCTTCCTTGACCGTCTCCTCCGCCCGGGCCAGAGCATGCTCCAACGAATCGATATCCGCTTTCATTCCGGCGGCCGCCGCATAGCCATCATCGCCCTTTTCATGACACTCTATACAAAGCGCACCCTCGGCGACCCCGATCATTTCGTCGCCGGCGGGCTTGATATAATGGTTGCCGTGACACTGTTCGCATTCCGGATATCCGAGTTCCTTCCAGGGTTCCTTATGCGGAGAGGCATTGAAGAAATCGCGGTTGGCCGCGTGACACTCGCCGCAGGCGGCTGAGACCGAGGCCAGGTTCGGAGGAGTGGCTCCGTGGTTGCCATGGCAATTGTTGCATGCCGGCGCCGAGTTATCTCCTTTTTCCAGGACTAAAATGCCGTGAATCGATTTCTCGTACTCCTCGTACTGATCGGTCGGTATCTGTTTGCCGTTATATTTATATCCTTTCATATACTGGGGACTGCCGTGGCATTGACGGCATGTCTCGGGTACGTTATTGTGGTATACCAGACTGCGCGAATCGGACGACGGGAGAATATTATGAATGCCATGACAATCGGTACATATCGCCACTTTCGTATCTTTTTCCATGAAAAGCTGTTTGCCGTGCACCGACGTTCTATAAAGGCTCAACTGGTCCGTGGAAAGCCTGGGATTGTATCTTTTCATATACTCGATATCCGAATGGCATCGACCGCAAAATTCGGGAGTGCCGAGCCTGTTTGGCGGGGTTTTGTATCCTTTCGCCGGATTCATGGCTAAATCAGGGTCGCCCTCCTCGAAACCCCGTTTCGGATCGCCGCCATGGCAATCGGAACATCCCAACCCCATCCTGAAATGAATATCGCCGGAGATGAAATCCGAGGCGATTGTCGTATCGGAAACCCAGGTGTCGGAAAGATGGCAATCGACACAGCTTGAGCTTTTAGCGTATGCGGTAGAAAGGCCTGCGGCAAGCAAATTCAAAAATATCAATATCTTTCTCATATCATTCCCCCGGCGCCAGGTAACCGATTAAGGTCAGAGCCGCCATGTATAACACCGCGAATACCCCGATCACCGTATAAAGCTTGTTCGGTTGGCCGCGATTGGATTTCCAATCGAAAAACGGCAGCAGGATCCAGGCGACTCCCGCTATGGCGAAACCAAACACCCCGACTGCCTTGGGGACATATTTCAATGTCTGGTACATAAAGACAAAAAACCATTCCGGGCGGACGTGCGGGGGGGCAGGTTTAAGAATATCGGCTTTCTCTCCTAACTCCCAGGGAAACAGCGACGAAAGCAGTACGATCAATCCCAGGGCCAGGGTCCAGCCCAGGATATCGCGATAGAGGAAATTAGGCAAAAACGGTATCTCTTTGCGCGGCGCTTTCCCCTCCGCGATCTCTTTCTCGATAGAGAGCGGGACACTCATTCCCAGCCTCTGCACGAATAGCAGATGCAGGCCGAGCACGGCGGTGGTGAGGCCCGGCAACACAGCCACGTGGAACCCGAAAAAACGAGTTAATGTAGCCCCGGTAACTTCAGTACCGCCGCGTAAAAACACCAGAAGCCATTTCCCTATAAAAGGCGTCATAATCGCGAAATTCGTGCCGACGTTGGTGGCCAGGTAGGCAAGCTGATTCCACGGCAAGAGGTATCCGGAGAAACCGAATCCCATGGCCAGCAAAAGAAGCAGCACGCCGGTAATCCAGGTCAATTCTCTCGGCCTGCGATATGCCTTCATCAGGAATACCGAGAACATATGGACGAAAATCAGCCCGATGAAAAGATTGGCCGCATAGGAATGGATCGATCGGACCAGCCAGCCGAAAGGAACCTCGGTCATTATATACTGAACCGACTCGTAAGCCGCCTCGGCAGTCGGTTTATAATAAAGCAAAAGCAGAATCCCGGTTATAACCTGTACTATGAACAGGTAGAGACACATTCCGCCGACATAATACCAGAGAGAATGACGATGATGAGGGACCGTTTTGTGCTTCAGGAAGGCCAACAAATTGTCGAGATCGACCCTCTCATTCCACCAATTGTATAACTTGTTCATCCCGGTCATCTTACGTTTCCTCGCTGGAGACGAAGATCTCGTCGCCCTTGATCGCCACGCGGAATTCTTGAAGTGGTGTGGGAGGCGGACCGGACATGACCTTGCCGTTGAGATCGAAATGGCCGTTGTGACAGGCGCACCAGATCTCTTTCAGATCCTCGCGATACTGCACCGTACAATTCAGATGGGTACAAACGGCGGTAAAGGCCACATAGCCCAGAGCGCTGGACGGATCGCCACCCGGTTTCAGGATGAGTATTCCGGGCGAGTTCCCGAATTTGAAGATCTTGCCCTGGTTCGGCCCAAGCTCGCCGACCTTGGCCGCCGACACCGACGATGTTCCCGCTCCTGACGCGGCCGGCGGTATAATATATTTAACGATCGGAATAAGCGTGGCAACTCCCAAAGCGCCTATACCCGCGCCGAGAAGATAGTTAATCGCTTCTCGACGAGGGATTTTTTCTTTTCCCACTATTTTCTCCTTACCATTTATTTCCAATTGCGCCTTTTTTCACAAGCATGTCCAACCTACCGCGACAGTCGGCTAATATAGAGACAATTGCTATTTGGTCAAGCGAAAATTGGCCGGCATCCCGCTCAACGGATAGAAACACCCATTGATCTTTTTTGTGGTTGGTAGACGTCCCCGTCTGCCGACACCATCAAGGCTATCTTCTTTGCGGCGTCGGGAATCCTTTCCCGACACAATTACGGGCAGGAAGGGATTTCCGCCCGCGCAGAAAAAAATTTGCTTTTACGATTCTTTTTGCTATATTAGAAAAGTCGGCTATTTAGGATGGCCGCGACGCGATGGTTGAAAAGGGTATAGCGTGATTATTGAAATGGGAATGATGCGGGAGGGGTTCGGCATGCCGAACCCGAAAATGACAAAACCTTGTCATGCCGGACTTGATCCGGCATCCACTCCAGGCCATTGGGTGACAATCCCAAACTGTTTGGGATTGAAATAAACGCCGTTGGTGTTACGCATGCCCGACCCTGAATATCGTTCTGCCCATAAGGGAGCCTGAAAAATGAAAAGCGTTGTTACCGCGTTAACCTTACTATGTTCCGGCCTTCTCGGTCTGGCGTCATCCGACACCGGCCAGATCGTAACGTTATCCGACGGAACTAAACACCTAAACGACAAAATCGTGGTCGTCATGAAATCCGATGTGCCGTCACTGATTATCAACCAGGAGCAAAACAGCGACGCGCTCACCGGAATCGAATCGATAGATCGGATCTGCCGGGATTTCAAAATTGTCGAGGTGGAGCCGCTCTATAAGGGCATTCTGAGAAAACCGGCCCTGATCCGCGAGGTTTCGAGAATCTACATTTTCACTCTGGCCGATCCTGCCGATCCTCTGGCGGTAATTCCTATCCTCAAAAATGATCCGCATATCGCAACCGCCGAGCTATATACGATTGCTGAACTTAATTACGAGCCCGATGATCCGTTTTTTGATCTGCAATGGTACCTGGCTTATACGCATGCCCCGGAAGCCTGGGATACTGTCAGAGGGGATACTACCCGCCATTCGATAATTGGAATTGTCGATACCGGCGTGGATTGGGAGCACGGCGATCTGCATTCCAATATCTGGATAAACAACGCCGAGGATCTTAACCACAACAATACGCTCGATCAGGGCGATTTGAACGGGATCGACGACGACGGCAACGGATTTGTCGACGACGTGGTTGGCTGGGATTTCGGCGCCGATGATAACGATCCGAGAGAGAATTATGCCATTCACGGTTCGGCGGTGGCCGGCTGTGCCTCGGAAGCCACCGACAACGATCTTTTGGGCGCCGGTATGGGATTCTCGGCCAGGCTCATGTGCCTGAAGGCGGCCGATTCCAACGGAAATTTCCCTGTCGATATTTGGCCGTCCATGGTCTACGCGGGCGATAACGGAGCGCAAATCGTCAATTGCTCCTGGGGGACCGTCGCTTTCAACCAGTATGAACAGAATATTATAAATGCCCTCTGGGAGGAGGACGTCCTGGTCATCGCCTCCGCCGGCGCCTTATCCGATAGCACGAGAGTGTATCCGGCGGCCTATGAACATGTCATGGCGGTTACGGCCACCGATCATAGCGACCATAAAGCCTATTTCGCCGGATACGGAACCTGGGTCGATATCTCCGCCCCCGGATTGGATATTCTTGTTATCTACGGCGATGATTATATCACAGCTACCGGCACCTCCTTTTCGACTGGCCTGGTTTCCGGCCTGGCCGCCCTGGTCAGAGCCTGGTACCCTTATATGACCAATGATGAGGCCGAACAGCTCATCAAAGATTCCGCCGATCCTATCGATGATCTCAACCCCGGATATCGAGGTCTGCTTGGCGCGGGGAGAATCAACGCCGAGGCCTGCGTGCAAACCGCGATCGACGAATTCGGGCAGAGGCCGATTGAATTTTCATTCGCCCGAAACTATCCGAATCCCTTTAATTCGTCGACTGTTTTGAGCTATGCCCTGTCGCGCCAAAGTCTTGTTACGATCAGTATCTATAATCTTTCGGGACAGAAAGTGGCCGTGATTTTCCGGGGCGAGCAGCCCGCGGGAGAACACAGTCTCGTCTGGCGTGCCGATGATTACCCCTCCGGGATCTATTTCGCCAGGTTGGAGGCGGGCGAGCGATCGCAGAATATCAAAATGGTGCTCCTGAAATAATTTCTTATCGGTGCCCCACCCATCGGGTGGGCATAGATATGTTCGGTCAGGTTGTAGTGTATAAGGACGTGACCTGACCGCTAATTCCGGATAAGCATGCTCTTTGACGAACGACGCTTTCTGTGCATATTCGCTAAAAAAACATTGACATCAATCCTCATATCCCTTATATTATTACCATCCGGCGACCCCCACATCTCGCGGGGGCGGCGGGTTTCCTCCCCCCGGGAAAACACGAGGCATGATGTCTCGGTTTATGATATTGTTCAGTTGTTAACTTGTCGTCGGGCCGCAGGCAGAGGCGCATAGCCTGACCGAACGAGAAATGGTTAGCTTTTGCCGATATTGATTCAAAAAAAAGGAAGGCGGGCGGAAATGAGAATCCACCATGTGAAAATTCATAATTATAGGAGTATTCGCGAGATTGAATTCACTGTGCGTGAAATGATGGTGTTTCTCGGGCCCAATAATCACGGCAAGTCAAACATATTGAGCGCGATAGAATTCGGTCTTACTGCCTCGGCCAAGCTTGATAAATCGGACTTCTTCGTATTTCGTTTACCTGGAGATGACGAAATTTGGGTTGAGTTAACTTTCGTAGAATTAACGCCTCAGGAAAGCACAACCTTTTCGAAGTATGTTCGGGCGGACGGTTCCCTAAGAATCAAGAAAGAAGCTCGGCTCGATCAATCTGAAAATGTCGAAGTTGCATATCATGGATACGTTCAAGAACCACAAGAATGGTGGTTAAAGGAAGGTGCCTTTGAACGACTCAGTACAAAAGATAAAATAAAGGCGGAATCTGGCAGTGTCGTGCAACTGCAGCCACTCCTAAGCTTGACAGGCAAAATCACCAAGCAAGCCATTCAAGACTTTCAACGGAATTATATCGACCAAAATTATTCATCGCTTCAATTCAGTGAAATACTTGAATCCGGTCCATTACTTGGTGTCAAGAATGTGGCAGGGGGAACACTGCCGGATTTTTATCTCGTTCCGGCGGTAAGAGATCTGAGCGAGGAAATGAAGATAAAGGCCACTACGACGTTTGGACGTTTACTTCAAAGAGCCGTAAGTGAAATGACAGAGTTGGATACGCGTTTTGTAGAGCTTAAGAATAAACTCACCGACCTTATAAATGAGCTAAACCTACGGCCAGAAAGTGGAGAGAATGAATCTCGCCTTGCACGTCTCGAGAGGCATATCGAAGACGAGCTCAAAGATTGGGGCGTTAAGGTTCAAATAGAGGTAGCGCCGCCCGAGATAGAGAAAGTATTTGAACTCGGCACCCAGCTTAAACTTGATGATGGAATAATCACGGATGCAAGTTCCAAAGGTCACGGCCTCCAAAGGGCTGTTCTATTTGCGTTACTGAGATCATGGGCAAGAGCCCTAAGGCCCACGGAGTCCGGTCAAACCACTTCGCCGCGTCGTGCTTCGGAGTCTATAATATTTGCCATCGAGGAGCCGGAATTGTTCTTACATCCTCACGCGCAACGACAACTTGCCAAGTCATTGCAGGATATTTCTGCGACCCCCCAACATCAGGTTTTTATATGTAGTCACTCGACCCATTTTGTTAATCTGGACCGCTATCGCTCCATAGCTGTAATCACGAAAGCAAATTGCGCAGAAGGAACCACCGTTAAGCAATGTAACGAAGACCTTTTTGAAGGACCCGATTCGGCAGATAAAAAAGACCGTTTTCATATGGCAGCTTGGGTCAATCCGGATAGAGGGGAAATATTCTTTGCTCGTAAAGTCGTTCTCGTCGAAGGGGAAACGGAAAAATCCACATTGCCATTTCTAGCCGAAAGGCTTCGGTGCTTTGACCCAAGCGTCTCTATTGTGGATTGTGGTTCCAAATATAATCTACCACTTTACATAAAAATTCTTAATGCTTTTAAGCTAAAGTACGTGGTTATTCATGACGAAGACCCTTTGCCCGACCCTGTACCAGCCGAGTGGAACCAAGACAAACGGCGGGAAAAAACGCGGCTTTTTGAAAAAAACGCTGAAATAGTGGATCTAATAGTTTCCGACTACGGCTCTCTAAGAGTATTTTCCCCTGTTTTTGAGCAGGTGGCGGGGATTTCTATATCCCAGGCGGATAGGAAAGGAAAAGCACTCGCGGCCCTCGATTATTTTGCTATTAAAACAGATGAAGACATACCAGGCGAAATCAAGCAAGCGGTTCTTGAAGCGTTTACCTAGAGGCACTATGATAAAATATCGAGTTGTATTCACTCCGATAATTAGGCTTATTTCGCGTGCAGGGGAGAATACAATTGAATCTCTGCGAGACGGTCGAATCAAGCAGGAACACCCTTTCACCGAAAGGCTGCTTGGGCGAATTGAAGATGCTGTAAACAATGTAAAGAGAAAAGGTATGATTTGGCGTGCTAAGAGTCTTACCGACCGAGGGCGTGGTGCTGAAGAGAAAGAATACGGTGCCGATTTTGCAGGAGTTTTTGAAGTCGATATTCCTGGTCTGAAAGTTAAGAAGGGATTCTTAGCGCAGGCCAAATTGATAAGACATTCCAATCAAGTTGATATAAAGGAATTTCAACGCATGCAGCGACAATGCGAAAAGATGCTGAAGATTACGCCAGATTCTTACTTATTTCTGTATAATCTGGATGGAATAAGTGTGGTTCCAGCGTTGTCAGTGGCAAGCTCTGTCCCAATTAACCCCTACCGACTACGTTCTCATAATATCGGCGATTTCTTTCTTGAACACTTCAGTTCATTTATTGGAGATCGAGCAATATATGCAGCGAATATCCACGCCCTGGAAGAAGTGCGCTTAGGATTGAACGTAAGAAGTATATTGTATTTGGGCGTCGCTGAGTGGCTTCCCCCCCCCAGACTCCCCATACAAAGACATCGCGGGCCATAAGGGGCGGGCTTTCAGCAGCCCTGCCCGCCGCGGCGGCCGCCAGCAAAAAAAGCGTCGGGGCAGGCGACCCGACGCTTCAGCCATATCGTTATTCTAATCTGAACCCTACTTCACTCGTTTGGGCGAGCGGTTTTCCCATTCCACCAAAATCGGGCTGGCCACGAACCACGAGCTGTATGTCCCGATGAAGATTCCAATCGTCAGCGCCAGGGCGAAATCAAACAGCACCTTGCCGCCGAAGAACAGAAGAGTAAGCACCACTATCAGGACGGTGAATGAGGTAATGGCGGTTCGCGACAAAACGCTGTTGATCGACAAGTTAATGGTGGAGGCGAAATCGGAACGCTTGCGGAAATTTTTGAGATTTTCCCGGATTCTATCGAATACGACCACCGTGTCGGTCAGCGAGTACCCGGCTAAGGTCAACAGGGCCGTAATAACCAGAAGCGATAGCTCGCGATTCAAGATGAAATAAATTCCCAGGACGGCCAGAACGTCGTGAAACGTAGCCGCCGTAGCCGCCACTCCGAACCGGAAATCGAATCGTATCCAGATGTAAATTAAAATCCCCAGAAGGGCGAAAATTACTGCCTTAATGGCGTTGGCAGTCAGCTTTTCACCGACTTTCGAACTGATATTGTTGGTCGAATCAAGAGTGAACTTGTTATCGGGAAAGTGCTTGCTGATCGCGGTTTTAAGGAGATCTCCCAGCTGATCGCCCTCAGCCGCCACCATATTAATCGTCATCTCGCCGTCAGCGGTCCAGGTCGTCTCCGGCAGGGCGTTTTCGATGCTTCCCTTTAACTTGATAATAAACGAGTTAACAAACCCCTCCCCTCTTAAGGCCTGAATTTTAGCCTCGCCCTGGCCGATTTCGGAAAGAGCGTCCCTGACCTGGTCCACGGAAACCGGCTTTTCAAAACTCCCGATAATTTCCGCTCCGCCGGTAAAATCTATTCCCAGATTGGCTTTTCCCAGTAAGATCATCATGAATGCCGCTACGCCCAGAACGACCATGATCCCGGAGAATAAAAAGGCGTATTTTCTTTTCCCGATAAAATCGATGTTTGTCTTTGTAAATATCTGCATCATGATAATTCACTCCGTCAAATGGAAAGGCTTTTGTATTTCTTTCTCATGTCCAGAATCGCTTTAGTTATGAACAAGGCCGTGAAAAGCGAAAGAAAAACGCCCATCGAAAGAGTCACCGCGAATCCCCTGATGGGCCCGGAACCGAAGATGAACAGGATGAATGCCGTAATCAGGGTTGTGACGTGGGAGTCTATGATTGTCAGAAGCGCCCTGTCATAACCGGCGTCGATGGAAGCCCTGATGGTCTTGCCCGTGCGCATTTCCTCCCTGATCCTCTCAAACATGAGCACGTTCGAATCGACCGCCATACCGACCGTGAGAACTATCCCCGCTATGCCGGGCATGGTCAGAGTGGCGTTTACCCCGGGGATAACCATAAAGGCCAGCAAAAATAGAACGTTCAGAATAAGAGCCCCGTCGGCTATCAGGCCGGAAACCCTGTAGTATACGCCCATGAAGATTACTACAAGAAGCAGGCCTATTACCGAGGCCAGCTTTCCTCGGTTGATCGAATCCTGGCCCAACGCGGGGCCGACGACCGTGCTTTGCAAAAGCTGGACGTCCGCGGGAAGAGCCCCGGCCTTCAGCAGAACCGAAAGAAGATAAGCGTCGCTGATAGTAGCGTCGCCGCCCATGGTTATCTGCCCTCTTTTATTGATTCTCGATTCGATATTCGGCGCCGATTCCACCAAACCGTCGATCACTATGGCCAGAGCTTCGTCGATATGCTGCCCGGTCACCCTGGAAAACGTTCTCGCGCCGTCTGAATCCAGCTCGAAATTCACCACCGGCCGCCTGAATTGATCGAAAGATTCTTTGACCGAGATAATAGGTTCGCCGGTCATCTCTATATTGCTGTTTAAGAAATAAAGCGATTGAAATTGCCTGTCTCCCCTCTTGACCGGCCTGGTCCCGAACGTGACCAAGTAGTTGGGGGGAATGACCGCCTTGACCTCGTCTTTTTCGAGATATTGCCTGACCACGGCATAATTCTCCATGGTGATTTCCCACCATCCGCCGATCCAGCGATCCAACAGGGCGGAAAAAGGATGAGCTTTTTCGAAATCCTCTTCCTCCAGCGACCCCGGAACGCTATCGCCGGCCACATCCTTCCCGAATATATCGCCGACGTCCTGGCCCGACGTATCCGCTTCCTTGCCTGTTGTCTTGGCGGTAGTGGCATCGCCGGCTTTATCCGCCAGGGCCATGACCAGCACGGAATCGATCGACTCCATGGTTGCCTGGCACTCATCCGCGGATCTCAACAAGTGAAAGCGAAGCTGGGCGGTATTGCCGATCAGCTCCTTGGCCGCCTTGATGTCGGCAAACCCGGGCAGATCGACCACTATCTGGTCGATTCCCGATTTGACAATCTCCGGCTCGGTAATCCCGAATTTATCGACCCTGATTCTTATCTTCTCCAAAACCTGATCCTGAACGTCGCCGCCGATACCGCCGCCCTTCGGATCTTTAACCTGCAACACCATGTGTACTCCGCCCTGAAGATCCAGGCCAAGGCGTAACGCTTTATCTTTCAAAGAATAATAGTTCTTAGGATCGTTCTCCTTGAGCAACTCGCGATCCTGACTATAAAACTCCACGGTGGGGTAAAGCAGCACTATGGAGACAAGTATCGCGGCGGTGATCACGACGATCCAGGTTAATTGCCCTCGTCTCATTTTTTCAATCTCCCGAACGGTATTTGTTCCTAAAATTCAAATACAAGCTGCCAATATAAGTACAATCGGATGAAAGTCAATAAATTTCAACAAATATTCAGCCTGATTTCGATAGTTAATTCTATAACAAACGTTTACCCGACCGCCTGTCGAAAAACAGGATTTTATCTGTTTTCAATCTGGCGGCGATATTCGAGCCCACGCGAAAATTATTCCCGGCGACGATTTTGATTTCCTCGCCGCCCGACGTCTTCAGGTATATGAGCACGCTTCTTCCGAGATTTTCCAAAGATACGATCTCGCCCGTAAAATCGCCAGATTCCACGATTTCTATATCCTCCGGGCGGATACCCAGAACTACTTCCCCGAGTTTGGCCATCTCCTCCGATTTCGGATTTATGGGAATTTTCAATTCCGTGCGAGCCATAAATTTGTCGCCCCGGACCGTGCCGTTGATCAAATTCATTCCGGGAAAACCCAGAAATCCGGCCGTAAAGAGATCGGGCGGGTTGCCGTAAAGCTCGTTGGGCGGCCCGGAGGAGACGATTTTCCCGTCTCTCATAATAAAAATCTCGTCGGCCAGACTCATCGCCTCCACCTGGTCGTGAGTCACGTAAATCGACGTCGCCTTGACCCGTCGGTGGAGAGCCAGAATCTCTCCCCGCATCCTCATGCGCAATTCCGCGTCGAGATTGGAGAGCGGCTCGTCGAAAAGATAAAGCTTCGGCCTCCTCACTATGGCCCGTCCCAGGGCAACCCGTTGACGTTGGCCGCCGGAAAGATCTTTCGGCTTTCGCTCCAATAGGTTTGATAATCCGAGCAGTCCGGCTGCCCAGGCGACAGCCCGGGCCCGTTCCTCGGCGGGCGTTTTCCTGGATTCCAGCCCGAATTCCAGGTTGCGTCGAACTGTCATATGAGGATACAAAGCGTAATTTTGAAAGACCATGGCAATATCCCGCCGTTTCGGCTCCCATCCGGTTATGTCCATGCCATCGAGAAAAATAGAGCCTTGATCGGGGATCTCCAATCCGCAAATCAAGCGTAAAAGAGTGGTCTTGCCGCATCCAGAAGGCCCCAGGAAAACAGCCAGATGGCCTTCCTCGACACCCAGGGCGACATTATCCACGCCGATCGCATTATTGGCGTAGGTTTTTCGCACATCCGTCAGTTCGAGCTTCATATGCCGAGCTATATATAGCCCCAAATACCTGTTTTCTCAAACGAAAATCGTTTTTCTGGAACCAAAATGGAATAAAAAAGGGTTTTTCGTGTATGATAATTAAGGAGATGCGGCCAATCATCTCCCGACGATTCAAAAAACAGATCTCTCTCTCACTCTCTATGAATCAGGAGCCGACCCCGAAGGTCGGCTTTTTTCTTGACATTATTCCGGCTTATTCCGCGGCTTTGGGGTAAGTCCACGAGTTATTATGGAGCGGATGGCAATTCTGGCGGAATGTTTTCCCTTTTCGGTTGTATAAATGGCGTGAATACGATTAGTCGACAGCCGCCGCGAAAGCCCCGTTATCGGCCCGATGACAGGTTTTCCAGGCAGGCGTTGCCCCACAGCGACTTTCTAATCCGCCTGGCCCGCAGACTCACGCGGGATAAGGCCAGCGCCGAGGACTTGTTTCAGGATACCTACCTCAAAGCTTTCAAATCCTTCGAAAGTTTCGATGGCGAATCACGCTGCAGGGCATGGCTGAAAAGGATAATGCTTAATACCTATATCAACATGTACAACCGCGGTCAGAAAATAATCTTCCTTCGACGCGACAATAATGAGCTTTCCCATATTCCCAGTAAGATCGCGGTCGGCTACCCGCAGGGCGAAAAGATCGACGAGGAACATATCCTGCGCAATTTTGTCTGTGATGAGATCAGAAGCTCGCTTATGGCCTTACCGGATGAATACAGGATGACCCTGATTCTCTACGATATGCTCGGCATACCTTATAAAGAAATCGCCGAAATTCTCGCTCTGCCGATCGGGACCGTGAAATCCCGCCTTTTCCGCGCGCGTAAATGGTTCAAGGTCAATCTGCTGGAGAATTCAAGCGAAAATAACGATCACAAAAACGGCGTCTGCCGTTAGCCGCCGTCTTAACAAAATAATTGTCCCGGTTATTTGGACCGAGCGTCTATGATATTCTTCTCATAGCCGTCCGACCGATTTCATTGATGTAAATTGTCTTGTGTAAAATCGGTATAAGTCGAAGGGTTAAAAATAATCGGGTATATCCAGCTTCGAGTCAAGCTTGGAAGGGTGATTGAGCCCTTGAGAAAACTTGCCGACGCTCTGAGCGTGGGAAAAAGCAATCTATGGCTTAATCGTTCGGGCGCCTGCTGCCCGGTTCGAAGAAAATGATTATCATTTTTGCACAATTAGTCTTGCACAATGAATTTTTGAATTGTCCATAATTCCGCTTGTATTATTAGTTTTATCAATATATACTGACAGCGCAATCTCGATAATGCAGCCTTGGACACGATATTTCTCAATCGAACCGATATTTCAGGAAGGGTCGATATGTCCTATCACAGACTTATTCAAACAACCACCGTGATGATCTTCATTATATCTTCCGCGATCATCCGTAATGCCGAGGCTGCCATACCCGACGTCGCCGCGTTCTCCGCGGAATTGGACAGCCGTACAAAACAGACCGTTTTATCGGGGTTAATCGATAGCTTCACCGTCGTCAGGGGAACCGGCGTGTTTCGCTTGGGGCCGGGAAAGTTGACTTTTTTCAATTTCGGCGCGTATCGGCCGTCGGCTATGGTGTATTTTGGCGAAGGATCTTTCAATTATTTTCCGCCTGATAGAAACGATAGGGCCCAATTCTCAAAGCCGTTGGGTAGCGATAGCATCGACGTCAAATTCAAATCAATATGCATATACTATAATATCGAATTTGACCGCGATATCGATACTAGCGGGTTTATACGGGCAGTGGTCGGTAGGGAACCCAGAGTAAGACTGGTCGATTCTCAACGTATGATTATCGAACACCTTGGGATTTTCACTCAATCAAAACTTGCCGGAGATATACTCGCGAAGGTCCCCGGTTCGTTTTTCCTCGCCGAATTCGAGACAAAGGACCAGGGACAGTTGATATTTTGTGAAGACCCCAGTTGTGACGACCTCTTTCGGCTCTATAGATTGCAGAAATCAAAGGACGAAAAGACATGCGAAATACTATCTGGATACAGCCCCGATGCGAATTTACCGTCGCAGAGGGGGACGGTCCCGATTGATATAACGCAATACAGGTTGAAAGGAAATATAGATAAAGAGGGAGAGCTCGAACTCCAATGCAAGATTCATTTTAAATCGCTAAAAGGTGGAATTCATTATCTGGAATTTAAGCTATCGGACGAAATGAAAGCGCTATCAGCATTTGACTCCCGGGGTAATCCGTTGGGGCTTATCTCAAGAAAGAACGCCAGGTCGTTAGGATTGGCGTTAAATACTCCTCTGGATTTGATGACGGAAGATTCTGTTGAAATTTCTTTGTTAGGAAAACCCTTCGAATATGAATGGAAAGCATATTATTCCGCCGATTCTGTGTACTGGTATCCGGAGAATATCGTCAGGGATTATGCCACCTTTGAAATAAATATAACCTGCCCTAAGAACCTGCAATTGGTTTCTAACGGGTTCCCGGCGGACGCGGTAATCAGTGAAGGTCAAGTGACTGCGTCGTGGTCAATCGATAGGCCAATATCAAAAGCTCAATTTTACATGGGATTATTTCTTGACTTAGAAAATACTTCGGATCGCGGCAAACAATGCAAGATGATAATTCCTATCGCCCCTTCCTGGGGAAATGACACATTATCCCTTGGTACATATATAGAAAATGATGGGTACTGGAGAAGGCATTATGAATTACTGCTTTTGCCAGGTGTACTTTCGAAAGCTTTGAGCACAGCAAGGCAAGCGCTCACCTCTTCAAAAACCTTAAGAGATCTGGATGTTTTCGAAGAAATATTCGGAAAATCCATAGATTCCGTAATCTGCGTGGAGGATTCGCGCGGGCATTTGACAGGTTCTGGCGGCCTAATAGGCCTATCTACCGAAAGTGATGGATTAGTAAGGGTCGCTGATCCCCTTATCAGAGCGCACGAAACCGCCCATCAGTGGTGGGGAGAAAACGTTGCAGTCGAAAGCTATAGGGATCTCTGGATCATAGAGGGATTGGCGGAATATTCCGCCTACCTGGCGATGCAGCATCCGATCAACGATGAAAAAGTCCCTCAGGATATTCCCGGCACCTGGCAGACTAATATATTTAATGACAGCCTTTTCGGAAGTTACCCCTTATGGGTGATCCCCAGGATGAAGAACTTTTCAGGCGATGAATTCAATAATTATTTCTTCAGCAAGAGCGCGTATATATTTTATATGCTCAACTATCTGCTCTGGGATTACGAAAATAAATCCGACACCCCCTTCATGAGTTTTCTTCGCGATTTATCGGAAAAATACCGCCTTAAACCTATTACCGGCCGAAAATTACAATCGATGCTCGAGGCGCGAATAGATCAGGATATGAGCTGGTTTTTCGACGAATGGATATACGATACTGCCATTCCGACTTATTCCTTTGAATATGAGATCAAAACCAACGGCAGCGGGGAGTATGTCGTTGCCTGTGATATAGAGCAGGACGATGTCCCGGTGGGCTTCGGCATGTATGTCCCGATAGCTTTGCAATTGGAAAATTATAGCCTTCGCTATCACCGGGTTTGGATCGATCAACCGGAAACGAGGTTAGAATTGCCGCCGTCATCAATAAAGCCGATAAGAGCAATTTTCAACCCCAATGACGCCGTGCTTTGCAGGGTAACTTACAAATGATAACATGGTTGAAGGGGTTCAATATATTGAACTCCGGAGAATTAGCAGGTCAAATCCCCCTGGGATTTGACATCCGCCTCTATCTTATCCCCTTAAATCCCCGCTCCAGTCCTCAATTAAATCGTCGATATCCTCGACGCCGACGGACAACCGAATGAAACCATCGGTGCTGCCGGGCATCGCCCGAAAAATCCACAGCCGTTTTTAAACAAATCTCTTGACCGGCAGCGGTCGCGAGGCTTATGATGCATTGTTTTTCACAATATCGCGGCAAAGGAGGAACGATGAATTGGAAGAGATTGTTGTTAACCGCCCTGGCTGTATTTATCGCCTTGCAGCTGACTGATTTTATCATTCACAGCAGAATGCTTTCCGAGACCTACAGCCTTTTGCAAAACAACGGCGTTTTCAGGCCGGAGGCGGAGATGACAGATTATATGTGGGTAATGATCGTTACCACAATCGTGTTTTCCTTTTTCTTCGCCTTTATTTTCGCCAGAGGGTATGAAGGAAGAGGCCTTTTGGAAGGGGTCCGATACGGAATCTATGTCGGATTTCTTGTCGTGTTTGTCAGTTCTTTCAACTCATTTGTAATTTATCCTTTGCCGTATTCACTTGCCTGGATCTGGATTATCTCCGGGTTTATTCAGATGATTATCGCCGGGGTTGTCGCCTCCTTAATTTACAAGCCCAAATCGACTTGATGGGACCTGCCGGAAAAGTCCGGCTATCGTCGCGAAAGGGGCCTGCGATACTCCGGTAAGTTACGCCGGAAATAAAGGTTACGGCTGCCCGGACAAAGGCCCGAAGAATCTTGATTGTTGGGGTAATAAAAGGGATTGCTATTTTCTTTATTTTATTTATATTGAACGACAGATCTTTAAAAGCACCTTTTTTTAGTTGGAGGAACGTATGAAGTTTGTCATCGGTATCCTGTTGACAGTGGCGCTGTTCCCGACGGCCTTTGCCGGAAGCGTGGACCCCGATCTTGGAATCAAGATCGAGGGCGCGGCGCCTACCGATCTTTTCCGCACGCTGATTTTTATGAACGATCAGCTCGACGTTCAGGCCATGAAACATCAGCATAACCTGGTCCTGGCCACCACGGCGCAACGCCACTTCGAGGTTATCACCGCCCTGCAGAAAATCGCCACCGTCAGCCAGGCTGATCTGCTGGACTATCTCTCGGACGCTCAAGCTAAAGGAGAGGTCGGCTCATTCCAGGGATTCTGGATCGCCAACATGATCGTGGCCGAATTGAATTCCGAACAGATCCGCATAATCGCCGCCAGGGACGACGTGGGTATGGTTTATTCCGATTTCAAGGGAGACCTCATTCAGCCTATAATCGAGAAGACCGACGATCCTCCCGTCATCGCCACCGTTGAGAACGGCGTACGGGCTGTACGTGCAGATAGCATGTGGATGATGGGATATACGGGCATGGGCAGACTGGTTTGCAATATCGATACCGGTGTTGCCGGCTCGCATCCCGCGCTGAATCACAGCTGGCGTGGCGCCAACGGTCACTCCGCGGAGGAAAGCTGGCTGGATACCGCCGATCCCAACAATAGCTTCCCTCATGACGAACAGGGACACGGAACGCACACTATGGGCACTATCTGCGGCAGGAGCACAACCACCGCCGATACGGTCGGCGTGGCTATCGACGCTCAGTGGATAGCCGCCAGGGCTATCGACGTCAGCGGCGGAAACGTGGCCACGGCTTTCCAATGGGCGGCCGATCCCGACGGCGATCCGAATACTATCGATGATGTTCCTGATGTCATTTCCAATTCCTGGGGAGCTATTGGGGGCTGCCCGTCGACATACTGGAGCCTGATCGATAATTGCGAAGCGGCCGGAGCGGCTGTCGTATTCGCCGCCGGCAACGAGGGACCGGGCCCGCAGTCTCTAAGAGTCCCAGCCAACAGAATAACCACTCCCTATAATTGCTATTCCGTGGGAGCGATCGACGGCCATTACAATAATTTCCCAATCGCCTCATTCTCGTCACGCGGCCCCTCAAATTGCGACGGCGTGACGATTAAGCCCGAAGTTGTCGCACCGGGCGTAAATGTCAGATCATCCGTGCCGGGCGGAAGCTATCAGGGCGGCTGGTCGGGTACCTCCATGGCTTGCCCGCACGTGGCTGGCGCCATCGCGTTATTAAGACAGGTTAACCCTAACGCTTCGGTCGACACCATAAAATGGGCGCTCATGGAAAGCGCCACGGATCTCGGCAGCAACGGAGAAGATAACACCTACGGCCATGGCATAATAAATATTCTGGCCGCCAGGGCGCTGATACCGTCAATCGACGCCCCCAATATTTTCCCCAACAATCTCTACGTCGAAGAACCTAACGATAATTATCCCGATCCCGGAGAAACCGCCGATCTTTTCGTCAGGCTCTTTAATTCCGGCATTACGGCCCAAAACGTCTACGCTCTGCTTTCCACCGACGATCCCTACGCCATGGTCAATTCCGACTCGGCCTATTACGGTCAGATCGCCCAGAACGATACGGCTCTTTCAAGCGATCCTTTTAACGTAACGTTTTCCGAAGATACGCCTGA
>Ga0214473_10002002_pt1 | contig 25741 bp, 19 predicted proteins | sample RVTome_7_FD_203509 | JGI IMG/M metagenome (GOLD analysis project Ga0214473, IMG submission 203509) | Soil microbial communities from uranium-contaminated site in the Upper Colorado River Basin, Wyoming, United States - RVT98D197 | ecosystem: Environmental > Terrestrial > Soil > Contaminated >...
GCGGGGCGGCGGGGAGATGGGCAACGCTGCCGGGACATGGGGGTGGACGGCTACCTCCAGAAACCGGTGGGCCGGGTGGAGCTGCTCGAAGCCATCGCGTCGGTCATGGGCCACGCGGGCGGGACCGGCGAGACACTCGTGACCCGCCATTCGATGCAGGAGCGGCGGCGCCGGCTGCGGGTGCTGCTGGCCGAGGACAACCCGGTCAACCAGCAGGTCGCCGTTGCCCTGCTCCAGCGCCGGGGGCACGAGGTCGTGGTCGCGGGGAACGGGCGCCTGGCGCTCGAGGCGATCCAGGGCGGGGCCTTCGACGTCGTGCTCATGGACGTACAGATGCCGGAGATGGACGGTCTCGCGGCGACGCGGGCGATTCGGGCGCTCCCCTCCGGCGGCGACCTGCCGATCATCGCGGTCACCGCGCACGCGCTTGCCTCGGAACGCGCGCGCTGTCTGGAAGCCGGGATGACGGCGTGTGTGGTGAAGCCCTACCGGCCCCACGAGCTCATCGCGGTCGTGGAAGGGTGGGCCGGCGAGCTGGCCGCGGACGTGGGGCCCGGAGGGGAAGTGCCGGTGGTGGACCTGGCGGGCCTGCGGCGTTCGCTCGAAGACGCCGGAGCCGGGGACGCCACCGACGCGCTGCTCGGCACCTTCGTGGGCGACGCGGCCGGCCGGATGCGGGACGTGGAGGCGGCTGTGGCTTCGGCCGACCCGGATGGCGTGGCCCGCGCGGCCCACGCCTACAAGTCGGCGGCCGGGACCATCGGGGCCAAGTCGCTGGCGGAGCTGTTGCGGCGTCTGGAGGCCGCCGGCAAAGCCGGCGACCTGCCCCAGGCGCGGGACCTGCTCGCCGAGGTCGGCGCGGCGCACACCGCGGCCCTGGACTATCTCGAACGTGAGCGAGGGCACTAGATGGCGGCACACTGGCTGGTTCAGGTCGGCGCGCGGCTGGGCGTGGCGGAGGGCGATCTGGCCGGCATTACGCCAACGACCGCGGTGCCCGAGGCCTGGAGCCGGGTCGCGGCGAGCGCCCGGCAATCAGACGCGGATCTCGCCGCCGCGGTGGCCCGGCATTTCCGCCTGGGTGTGGCCGATCTCACCCACGCCGAAGACCGCGCGGCCAAACTCCTCCCGGAGGCGGTGGCGCGTCGCCACCAGGTCTTCCCATTGCGCGAGACCGACCGGGACCTGGTGGTGGCGACCAGCGATCCCACGAACCTGGAGGCCGAGCAGGATCTGGGCTTCGCGTCCGGCCGGCGGCCGGTGTTCGAGATCGCGGCCCCCGCGGCCATTGCCGTGGCGCTGGACGGCCGCTACTCGCCGGACCGAGCGGTCGAGACGCTGCTGCGGGCGGTGGGCAACGAGCACGAGCTGGCCGTCGAGGTTGTGGCCGAGAAGCACACCGAGAACATCGCCGCCAGCGAGGTGGAGGCCGCGCCGGTGGTCAAGCTGGCAAACCTCATCCTGCACGAGGCGGTGGCCCAGCGCGCGAGCGACATCCACATCGAGCCCGGCCGGATCGGCGGGCAAGTCCGGTTCCGGGTGGACGGCGTCATGCGGGAGTTCATGCCGCTGCCCATGCCGGCGCTGAACCGGGTGGTTTCCCGGCTCAAGATCATCGGCGGGATCGACATCGCCGACCGGCTGCGGCCCCACGACGGCAAGACCCGCCTGCGGATCGGGGATCGGGTTTACGACCTCCGGATCTCGACCGTCCCCACCCGCGACGCCGAGAAAGCGGTCCTCCGGATCCTGGACCCGGAGGGGGCGCCCTCGCTGGACCAGCTCGACCTCCCGGCCCCGGAGCTCGGGCGGATCCGCCGGCTGCTCGGCCACCGGGACGGTATCGTGCTCGTGACCGGCCCCACCGGCTCGGGCAAGACGACCACGCTGTACGCGGCCCTGCGGGAGCTGGCGACGGGCGAGGTCAACATCATGACCGTCGAGGATCCCGTCGAATACGAGCTGCCGGGCATCACGCAGATCCAGGTGGAGCCCAAGCGCGCGGTCACGTTCGCCAGCGCGCTGCGGGCCATCCTGCGGCAGGACCCCGACGTGATCCTGGTGGGTGAGATCCGGGACCTCGAAACCGCCGAGATCGCGTTGCGCGCCAGCCTCACGGGCCACCTGGTGCTAGCGACGCTGCACACCAACGACGCGGTGGGGGCGATCGCCCGGCTGGCCGACATGGGCCTGGACCGGAGCGTCATCGCCAACGCGCTGCGGGGCGCCGTGGCGCAGCGGCTGGCCCGGCGGATGTGCTCGGCGTGCGGCGGGAAGCCCGGACCCGTCGGGTGCCCGACCTGCGCCGGCACCGGGTATCGCGGGCGGGTAGCGATCATGGAGGTGGCGGTCGCCGGCAAGGAAGTCCAGGAGGCGATCGCCGCGGGCGCCAACGCGGGGGTGCTGCAGCGCGCGGTGGTGGCGGCCGGGATGCGCCCGATGCGCGAGGTCGCCCTCGAGCACGTCCGCGGAAGCCTCACCACGGCCGCCGAAGTCGAGCGGGTGCTGGGCGAGGCGGCTGAGTCGCCGGCCGCGGCCGAGCAGCCCCAGGCCCTGCTGGTGGACGACGACGGCGTCGTCCGGACGATGGCGCGCGCCCTTCTCGAGAAGCAGGGGTTCGCCGTGGCCGAAGCGACCGACGGCGTGACCGCGCTGGAGCGGCTGAGCGGCGGCGCCGTGCCGGACGTGGTGGTGCTGGATCTCGACATGCCGCGGCTGGGAGGGCGGGAAGTCCTCCGACGCCTGCGGGCCGAAGTCGCCACCGCCGGGCTCCCGATCATCGTGCTCACCGGCTCGGACACCGAGGGCCTGGAGGTGGATCTGATGGAAGAAGGGGCGGACGACTACATCCGGAAGCCAATCGACCCGCCCCGCTTCATAGCGCGGGTGCGGGCCGCCCTGCGTCGGGCGGCGAGCGCGTAGCGGAGGGGGCATGACGACCGGGCCGGGAGGTGGGCAGGGCTACGTCAAGGAGATCATGCGGCGTGAGGCGGAGGAGGCCCAGGCCGCGGCGGCCGCGCGCGCGCGCCCGGCCGCCCGGGCTCGGCGCAGCCGGACGGTCGCGCTCGCGCTGGCGCCGCTCGTGGTGCTGCTGTCCGGCTGGAACCTGTATCGGTGGACCCATCGGGCCCCCGCCGCCACGACCGCGGAGGAGATCGCCACGGGGCGCTTCGCGATCTACCTGGTGGCCTCCGGCGTGGACGCGTTCCGGGCCGAGCGGGGCGAGCTGCCGCCGGACCTCGCGGCGATCGGCGCCGAGGACGAGGGCGTCGAGTATGCCCGCACGGAAACCGGATACCAGCTCCGCGCCGCGGTGGGTGACTCCGTCTTCACCTACCGGTCCGGCGAGTCCCTGGAGCCGTTCCGAGGCAGCTACACGGCACTGCAGCGGGGGAGCCCGCAATGAGGCGCTCCGGATTCACGTTCATCGAACTGCTGGTGGTGATGCTGATCGTCGGCATTCTCGCGAACCTCGCCCTCCCCATGTACCACGGCATGCGGGTCCGGGCGGACGCGGCGCACATCCTGGGCGACTATCACGCCGTTCGTACGGCCGCCCAGAGCCGGTTCGTGGACGCGGGGACGTATCCGGCCAACGCGGGCTGGGGCGTGGTCCCACGAGATTTCCGAACCCACCTTCCGGGCGGGTTTGACTTCGCCTACGGTGCCGCGACCTACCGGTGGCGCCGTTGGGCGTTGCCCAACGGGCTGCCGGCCAACCCGCGGCAGCGCGTGCTCCTCGGGCTCGACGTCCAGACCAGCGATCCCACGCTCCTGGCCGCCGTGCGTCGGCAGTTCGGCGGCGAGACGGCCAACGTCACCCGGAACCGGGTCACCCTGGTCATCGACTGACCCCGAAGCGTTCCCGGCTCCGTCAAATCACCGCCGCGACGACCGCCGTCATCAAGTATCTGACCACGGGTCAGTTACGTTCCGAGGACCATGGCCCGGCTCGGTCACGGAGGCGCTGCTCATGGTGTCCCGGTCTTGTCAGCGGGAGCGGGTGCCATGGCGCGGGTGCTGGTGGTGGACGACGAGCCGGCGATTCGCCGGGTCATCGCGCGAGCGTTGACCGCCGAGGGGCACGTGGTTCGTACGGCTGGGGACGGCGGGGAGGCGCTTGCCCTGCTTGAGTTTGCACCCGCCGACGTGGTGCTCACCGACCTGAGAATGCCGGGACTGGATGGGGTCGAGCTCGGCGCCCGCCTCGCCCGGGATTTCGCCGGCACCCGGGTCATCGTGATGTCGGGAAGCCTGGACCGGGGCGGCACCGGGGCGATCAGGGTGCCGGCCACGGCGGCGGCCTTCCTCAGGAAGCCGTTCTCCCTGGACGAGGTAGTCGAGTCGGTACGCCGGGTGTCGGCTACTCCGTAGGCGAGCGCGTCGTGACCGGCCCTGGTCGCGGGCTCGCCTCGATCCGGATGTGGGGCCAATCCACCAACAGGGCGTTGAGCCGCGCGACTCCAGCCTCGACCTCGCCGAAGGCGCTTTGCGTCCGCTCGACCTCGCTTCGCAGCTCGTTCAGGCGCAGGCGTTGCGGCTCCGTGGGCGGCGCGGCCGGCCCGCCGATTGCGTTCATCAGCGAGGTCAGCTCTTCCCGCAGCCGAGGATACTGGCGGTATCCGAAGGTCGGGGTCGGGCGGGTGAGCCCGTCGCGGAAGCCGCGGACCCGCGAGAGCAGGTCGGTGACGGTCGACCGCACCGAGTCGGGCGCGGTGCGCGGGAGCCGGCCGGCCAGGTCGCCGAGCTGTCGCGCCAGGTCGTCGCTCCGGCCCACCAGCCGATTGACCGACGACACCAGATCACGCAGAGCGAGGCCCGACTCGAGCTGGGCGAGGTAGCCGTCGGCCGCCAAGGTCACCCGCGGGTCCGGCCGCACGGTCACCGGGACGCCGCGCTCTTCGTCGCCTACCCGGACCGCGATGCTGTACTGGCCCGGCACGGCCAGGGGCCCGCCCCCACCCCCGAACCGCCCCCCGCCGCCGCCGGCGCCGCCTCCGGTTCCGCCGGGCGCGGGGCCGCCCGGCAAGGCCGGCACCGGAGTGGGCGGATCGTACCGGAGGTCCCACACCGCGCGATTCACGCCGGCGCGCGCGTCACGCACGGTGAGCGTCCGCACCGGTTTCCCCGCGGCGTCCGCCACGGTGAGCCGGACGGGTGCCTCGGGTTTCTCCCGCAACGCGAAGTACAGGAGCGCCCCTGACGGCGGGTTCTGGGCCCGGTACGTGGCCGAGCCGAGGCTGGCGTCGCGGCTGGCCATCTGCCAGCGGACGGCGGGTCGCACCGGGAAGACGTGCAGCGCGGCGGTGCGCGCCGCGGCCAGCTGCTGCACGGGTGTCAGGTCGTCGAAGATGAACACCCCGCGCCCGTGCGTCGCGAGGATCAGGTCGTTGTCCCGCGGATGGATCTTGAGGTCGCGGACGGCGACGGGCGGGAGGCCCAGGCGCAGCGACTCCCACTGGCGCCCGCCGTTCCACGACACGAACACGCCCAGCTCCGTGCCCAGATACAGGAGATCCCGCACCTTGGGATCCTCCCGGACGACGTGCACGTACCCGGGCGACGGCAGGTTGCCCCGGAGCGGCGTCCAGGTGCGGCCATAGTCGGTGGTCTTGTAGGCGTACGGGGCGAAGTCGTTCTCCTGGTGCCGGTCGACGGCCACGAACGCCGTGGCCGCGTCGTGCGGCGACGCGTCTATCCGGGCGACCCACGAGTTGGGCGGCAGCCCCCGCACGTTGGCGGTGACGTTGGCCCAGGTCCGGCCACCGTCCTGGGTCACCTGGATGTTGCCGTCATCGGTGCCGGCCCACATCACGCCGGCCCGCACCGGCGACTCGGCGATGGTCAGCACGGTCGAGTGGAACTCGGCCGCCGTGTTGTCCAGGTACACCGGGCCGCCCGACGAGCCCTGCTTGCTCTTGTCGTTGGTGCTGAGATCGGGACTGATTACCTCCCACGAGTGCCCTTCGTCCCGGCTCCGGAAGACCACGTTGCCGCCGAAGTACACCACCCGGGGGTCGTGGGGCGAGATCTCGATGGGCGAATCCCAGTTGAACCGGTACTTGTGCTCGGCCATGTCGTCGCCGGCTGACCCCGTGCGGTTGGGATACGGATGGATGGTGCGCGTGCTCCACGTGGCGAGGTCGGTGACGAAGATGCTGCCGCCCTGGGAGTTGCTGAACACGACGTTGGGACGGTCGGGCACCGGCACCGCGAAGAACCCGTCGCCCCCGCTCACCGTGTACCAGTCGTCCTTCCGGATGCCCTCGCGGAACAGGGTCTGGCTGGGGCCGCACCAGTTGCCGTTGTCCTGCAGCCCGCCGCACACGTAGTACGGCTCGCGCAGATCGAAGAACACGTGATAGAACTGCGACAGCTCGACGTTGTTGACGATCTGCCAGGTTTCGGCGCCGTCCAACGACACCTGGAAGCCCCCGTCCGAGCCGCTCAGGATCCGCCGCGGGTTCTCGGGGTCGATCCACATCGCCTGGTGGTCGCCGTGTACCCCCTGGCCGATGCTCGTGAACGTGCGGCCCCCGTCGGTGGACCGGTACAGGCCGCCCGACAGCGAGTACACCCGCTCCGGGTTCCGGGGGTCCACCCGCAGATCGCTGTAGTAGAACGGCCGGAAGTTGATCTGGGGGTTGTCGTGCACCCGGCGCCAGGTGTCGCCCCGGTCGTCGGACCGGAACAGCACCCCCTCTTCCTTCGTCTCGGTGATCAGGTACACGGTGCGCGGGTCGCTCGCGGCCACGGCCACGCCGATCCGGGCCATGGGGGCCGTGGGCAGGCCGCCGGTCAGCCGGGTCCACGTGGCCCCGCCGTCCATGGTGCGGTAGAGCGCGGTCTCGCCGCCGCCGTCGGTGAACAGCCACGGCCGCCGGCGGAAGGTCCACATGCCGGCGTAGAGGATCCGCGGGTTCCCCGGATCCATGGCGATGTCCGAGCAGCCGGTGTCGTCGTTCCGGTAGAGCACCTTGTCCCAGGTCTTGCCGCCGTCGGTGGTACGGAACACGCCGCGCTCGGCGTTGGGACCCCAGGCGTGCCCCATGGCGCAGACGTAGGCCACGTCGGGGTTGCCGGGATGCACGGCGATGCGCTTGATCCGCTCCGAGTCGGTGAGTCCCAGGTGCCGCCAGGTGGCGCCGCCGTCGTCCGACCGGTAGACCCCGTCGCCGAACGACGCGCTGTTCCGGGGGTCGCCCTCGCCCGTCCCCAGCCACAGGACGTTGTGATCGGACGGAGCCAGGATGACCGCCCCGACCGAGTAGACCGCCTGGTCGGTGAACAGCGGGGTGAACGTGACGCCGCCGTTCGTGGTCTTGAACAATCCGCCGTCGGCCCCGGCGACGTAGTAGATGTCGGGGTGCCCCGGGACCCCCTCGATGGCGGTAACCCGGCCGCCCATGTTCGCCGGGCCGATCGCGCGCCAGGACAAGCCGGCAAGCGCGTCGGTCCAGCGTTCGGGCGCGTTCTGTTGGGCGGGGAGGGCGGAGGACAGGACCGCCAGGGCGGTGGTCAGGATGATCGTTCGCATGGTGAGCGACCTTGAGGGATGGGGTACCGATCCGATAGCCTATCCCGAGGGCTGGTCGGTCGCCAGTGCGCCGATGACCACACAAGGAGATTCGCATTGTCCCGTACGTTCTTGCTGGCCGGCGCCGCGCTCACCGTAGCCGGCTCCGTCGCCCTCGCCGCCGGCCGGGCCCAGGCCCCGGTGCCGTATCCCGAGGGGTACCGGTCGTGGAAGCACGTGAAGTCCATGGTGATTCTCGAGGGCCATGCGCTGGCGGATCCCTTCGCCGGCATCCACCACGTCTACGCCAACGGCAAGGCGCTCCGGGGCCTCGAAACGGGCAAGTACGCCGACGGCTCGGTGCTGGTGTTCGACCTGCTGGAGGCGGTGCCCGAGGAGAACGCCTACGTGGAAGGCCCGCGCAAGCTGCTCGGGGTCATGCACAAGAACGCCAGGCGCTACGCGGCCACCGGCGGCTGGGGGTTCGAGGGCTTCGCGGGCGACAGCAAGACCGGGCGCCTGCCCACCAACAACGGGCGCGACTGCCACCTGTGCCACACGGACGCGGCGGAGACGGAGTTGGTGTTTTCCGCGCTACGGCGGTGACCGCCTACTTCTCAAACACCTCGTTGATCCCGATGATCGTGATGTCCTCAGCCTTCACGAGAATCGGGAACTTCGCGATCTCCGCGTCCTCCGCCATGTGGGCCGCCGACTTGGGGCCGGTGTAGCGGATGGGCGAGGGGTCGCCGCTCAGCAGCCGCCGCTTGAGTCCCTCGGCATCCTGGGTAATGAATACGATGTACAGGTTCCGGTACTGGAGCTGGCGGCGGATGGCCGCGTTGACGTTCTCGCGCGTGAGGCGGGCGAGACCCGGCCGGATCGAGGCGAGAAAGCCCGGCGCGGGAAGGCTGTAGAAGGCGTCGTCCACGGCGTAGGCCAGGCGGCGGGACACGGTCGAACCGTAGGTGACCGAGAAGTTGTGCAGGTACTGCTTGGTTTCGTTCAGGGTGGTATCGGTCATCCCGCCGTCCACCAGCTTCGTGAGCTCGCGCAGCGCAGCGCGGGTGGCGAACAGGGCGCGGTCGTGGAGGTCGTCGGCGCCGGTCCTGGAGACCGGCCGGATCCAGATCTCGAAGAGCTGCTGGCGCCGCGCCACGTTGACCGGTGGCTCCTGGGTGGTGTAGCCCAGCGGGAACGCCTCGATGTAGCTGTAGTCCCCGTAGTTCATCCCGCGGGCTTCGCGGATCACCTGATACAGATGACTGACGGAATTGCGGTGCTCGCCCAGCCAGGCGTTCGCCGTCATCAGCCCGAAGAAATCCGCCTGGCCGCGCACCAGCCCGTAGGGGAACCCCAGCGAGACGGCCGTGGCGTCGGTGGGCTTCTCGACGATGAGGACCTTGATCCCGGCCGGCGGCGCCGGGGCCGGCCGGGGCGCCACCGGCACGTCCCGGGCCGGCAGGGCATCGAAGTCCCGCCGCGCCCGCTCGGCGAACCCGTCCGGGTACCCGCCCCCCACGCCCACCACCAGGTTGTTGCGGACGTAGTGGTCCCGGTAGAACGCCTTCACGTCGTCCAGCGTGAGGGACTTCACCGACTCGACGTAGCCCTCCTCGGGGTGCTCGTACGGCGTCCCGCGGTAGGCCATCCAGAAGAGCAGCTCCTTGGACAGCTCTTCGTCGCGCGAATAGCGGCGGGCCCGCTCCAGGAAGTTCACCGTCTGGGTCTTGACCCGCTGGAAATCTTCCTCGCTGAAGGCCGGCTGGAGCACCGCGTTCCGGAAGAGCGCGTAGTACGCCTCCAGGTTGTCGCGGTGCACCCGGCCGCGGAAGACGGTCATCTCCTTGTCCACCGAATAGCCGTAGCCCGCGGCCATGGGGTAGAGCCGAGCCAGGATCGCGTCGTAGCGGTCGGCGGTGGTGGATCCCTCGGCCAGCAGGTTGGCCGTGAGCGCGGCGACGCCTTCCTTGCCATCGGGATCGTCCTGCGAGCCGGCCTTCACCCAGATGTCGAAGGCGATGAAGGGCGAGTCCGGTTCGCGGAGCGCGACCGTTCCGGACCCGGTGCCTTGCTGCGCGGTGAGCGACGGTACGGTCGACATGGTCAGGGCCAGCGCGGGCAACCAGACGGGAGCTTTCATCGTCCCTCCCGCTGCACCATGGTGAGGACGGTGAGCGATCGGTCCACTAGGAAGCGCCGCGCGGCTTCGCGCACGTCGTCGGCGGTCACGGCGTGTAGGGTGCGGTAGTAGTCGTTCACGGCCTCGATGCCGCCGGTGTTGACCACGACGGGGATGAGCGAGAAGGCCGCGCTTTGCGCCGTCTCGAGTCCCATCAGGAAGCCGTACTTCATGTTGCTCTTGGTGTCGGCCAGGAGCTTCGGGTCCACCGGCTCGTTCTGGAGGCGCCGGGCGGTCTCCATGATCGCGCCCTCGACGTAGGGCAGGTCGGCGGGGTTGAGCACGGTGGCGCTCGCGGTGAGCAGGGCCGGGTCCCGCTGGAGCCCGAACCCGCTGTTGAGCGACTGGGCCTTCCGCTCCCTCAGCACCAGCCGCTTGTAGAGCTCGGAGTTGGGGCCGAAGGCCACGAGCCCCAGGACCTCGGCCGCCGCGGCCGTCCGGTCGGTGGCGCTCCACGCCGGCCCTTTCCAGCTGGCCGAGACCACGGGCAGCGTCCGCCCGGGATACTCGATGGTCCGGCGCCGGGTCTCGGCCTGGGGCGGCTCGGGCGGCACCGCCGGCGCCTGATAGCCCGACGCCCAGGACGAGTAGTATCGGCGCACCAGCGCCTCGGCGGCCGCCGGGTCGAAGTCGCCGGCCAGCACCAGTACCACGTTCTCGGGGCGGTAGAAGCGGCGGTGGAACTGCCGGCTGTACTCGTATCCTTCGGGCATGGCGCGGACGTCGGCCTCGTACCCGATGGTGGTGTGGCGGTAGGTGTGCCGGTCGTACGCCGTCTCCCGGACCTTCTCGTTCAGGAAGCCGAAGGGCGTGGTGGCGCTTTGCTGGTACTCGCCGAGGACGGCGCCCGCCTCGGTCCGGAAGTCCGGCTCGGCGTACTTCAGGTTCATGAACCGGTCGGACTCCAGATCCACGATCTGCTCGAGGTACTCGCTGGCCGCCACCAGGTAGTACACGGTCTGGTCGCTGCTGGTGAAGGCGTTGCGGGCCGCCCCCAGCCGCGCGGTCACCCCGTCGTAGTTGGGGTACTTGTCCGTTCCCCGAAACATCATGTGCTCGAAGAAGTGGGCAAAGCCGCTCTTCCCCGCCTCGACCTCGTCCCGGCTGCCGGTCCGCACCATCGAGACGTAGGCGATCTGTCCGGGCGCGCCGGCGCGAACCAGGTAGGCGGTGAACCCGTTGTCGAGCCGGACGACCCGGTACTCGAAGGGGAAGATCCCATCCTGGCGTTGCGCGGCGGCGGGAAAAGCGACCACGGCCCCCAGGAGAATCAGCGTGAGTGTTGGGAACATCGAACCCCTCGGCAAGGCGGTTGGACGGAATCTACCGCCCTTGACCGCCTCCGACCGCCCTCCCAGCTTTGCCGAATGAAGCTCTATCAACGCACCGGCATCGCCGAAGCCACCGAGATCGTCCGATCCGGGTTTCAGGACGGAAAGTGGAAGTTCGATGCCCGGGATCGCGAGGGCGAGCCGCTGAAACGGGTCGGCGTCTGGCTCACCGACCGGCCGCTCAGCGATACCGAGGGCCCGTCGGGGGACGCGGTGCTGGAGGTGGAGCTCTCCCTGTCCGAGGAGGCGCTGCAGGCCTTCGAGCTGGAGGGGATGTTCTGGGACGCGCGGCTCTGGGTGATCCCGGCCGAGATCGTGAACCCCGCGGCCAGCGTCCGGATCCATCAGGTGAACCCGCGGACCTCATGGTTCCACGAGAAGCCGCCGGTAGAGGAATAGGGGCCGGCGCGGCTATGCCTACATCAGTCCCGACTTCGCCGCCGCCCAGAGTTTGTAGAGCCGGTCGAACCCGTTCTGCAGGATATCCACCTGCTGGGGCGACGGCTGGGCCTTGAGCGCCGTGATCAGCTCCTCGCAGAGCTGGGGCATCTCGCGGCGGCCCTGCGCGGCGGATTCCCGCTTGATTATCTCCAGGTCCTGATGCAGCCGGGTGCGGGTGGCCTGATCGCCCGGCACCTGCCACAGAAACGCGGTGGCATCCTTGCCGTCGAGGACGGCTTTGCCCAGCGTGTCGAGGAGGGGCGGGGTGTGCCGCCGGGGCTTGGGGGCTTGGTCGTCGGGCATGGGCCGGAAGGTATCGACGGCGGTCCGGGCCGGACAGGGGCCGCCGCCACCGGGGTCTCCGCACTCTGGCGCGTTCGTCCCGACTGCCTTAGCTTGCCGCCGAGTATGACGCGTTACCAACTCGTCGTTTCGGATCCGCCGCAGCAGGGCGCGAATGCCGACGACGCGGCCAAGCACCTGGGTCTGACCCCCGAGCAGTTCCTCGGCAAGGCCGCGTACCCAATCCCCGAAATCTGGTTCGCCCATCCGGACGCCGCCCGCGTGCGGGAGACCGCCGCGTCGCTCCGCGACTCGGGCTGCCGGATCCAGGTGGTCCCCGCCGAGACGCTGGCGCGGTTCCCCACGCGGCGGCGCATCCGGGCCTTCTCGTTCGACGCCGGCGGATTCGTGGCGCATCTGGACGACGGCGACGTGACGCTCTCCTACGACGATCCGGTGGTCGCCGTGTTCTGCCGGCCCCGCGAGGGCGCGGAGCGGAGCTCGGCCCCGCGGCTCCGCCGGACCAGCAGCTTCAATTTCTCGTACACGGACCGGGTCCTCGAAGGCGGATCGGCGGTGGCCGCGTCGGAGGACGTGGACGACATCCCGTTCCTCGACCTCTTCGTCGGGGCGAACGGGGCGGCGCAGCGGCTCACCGTCCTCCAGAACGCGGTGAGCTTCGCGGGTCTCGGCCGGCTGCAGCCCCGAGCCGCATCGAACATGGAAGCCCTGGTTGGGAGCTGCGAAGACCGGTTCGGCCACGGGCGCGTGGACCGGCGCCTGGTCGGCATGCGGCTCCGCGCCCGGGGCAGCGTTCGGCCGCCCGGGTCGGAGCACCGGCGCGGCTTCTCGTACGCCAGCCCGGGTCTCGCGGCGCTCCTGTCGGCCGTGTCCGATGGGCTCGATCACCTGCCCCAGGCCGAGCTGTCCGCCCGCCTGGCGTTTCTCACCCAGCGCCCCCCAGCCTAGCGCCGGGCGGCGCCGCCGCCCACCCCATGGAAGAGCTTCTCGTTCTGGTGGACGCGCAGGACCGCGCCATCGGTACGGCGCCCAAGCTGGCCGCCCATCGGGCGGGCACGTTGCACCGCGCGTTTTCGGTGGTGCTGTTCGACGGGCGCGGCCGGATGCTGCTGCAGCGGCGGGCGCGTTCCAAGTATCACAGCGGCGGTCTCTGGACCAACACCTGCTGCGGGCATCCGCGTCCCGACGAGACGCTGGTGGCAGCGGCGCGGCGGCGGCTGGCCGAGGAGATGGGCGTGTCCTGCGACCTCCGGCCGGTGGGCGCCTTCACCTACCGCGCCCGCATCGGCGACCTGGAAGAGCACGAGTACGATCACGTGCTGGTGGGCCGGTACGACGGCGCGCCGCGCCCGGCGGCGAGCGAGGTCGAGGAGTGGCGCTGGGTGGACCCGGCGGCGGCGGCGGCGGAGCTGGCCGAAGCGCCGGCGCGGTTCACGATCTGGTTCGGCCGGGTGCTCGCGCTGGCGCGCGGCGTGGCGCCCTAGGGCGCCGCGGGATCGAGCCTGACCGTGGCCTGGCCCGCGCGGGCGGGCCACCGCAGCAGGATCGCGGTCCCCTGCGCGGTCTCTTCCAGCCCCCGCTCCGATTTGGCGACCGTGGTGATCGGGTAGGTCCAGCGGACCGGATCCGGATCGCCGGTCACCGCGACCTGCCGGGACAGTGACAGCTCCGTGGTGAACCAGGCGTCGCGGGGAAAGGCTTCCGGCGCCCACTGGTATTCCACCGTGACGTGCCCGTCGGGGGCGAACCGGAAGGTCTTGCGCTCGAGGCCGTGGGGGCTGAACGGCCGGAGCGTGACGGACACGCCGTCGCCGGCCCGCACGATCTCCCACCCGAAGGGCGCCGCCACCCAGGACGCGAGCGGGAGGTAATTGCCCAGCGCGAACAGCGTGTCGCTCACGTCGCCGCCCAGGACCCGATCCAGGAACAGAGCGCGGGTGTCGTGGTCGCGGGGCGGGGGCGGCGCCACCTCGTGGTAGGCTTCCCAGCGCCGGGTCAGCACGTCCACCAGGTTGACGCCGGCGGCGAAGACGGTCAGCTCCTCGAGCACGCCGCCCCTCCGGGGCGACACCAGGGCGGCGAAGCGGTCCGAGTGGAGCGCGATTTCCTCGTGGCCGTCGGCGTCCACGTCGCTCACCGCGTGCGCCAGCGGCTCGCCCCGGCGGAGGAACGCTTCGGCCTGCGCCAACTCCCGCCAGATGGCGGCGCGGAGGTGCGGCAGGTACAGGCCGCCGAACACGCCGTGCCAGTAGGCGTCGTTGCACTGCGCCCGGCCCAGAGCGCGGCGCGCGGACGGCGGGTCGCCCCGCTCGCGGCAGAGCGCGGAGATCCGCACCATCTTCTTGTGCATCCGTCCGCTCTCCGGGTACTTGACCAGGAAGTTCCGCCAGTGGGCGCCCCGGATCAGGGCGGCGTCCGGGCCCGCCAGGCGCTCTTCGCCCAGCTCGCGTTCCATCTGCTGCAGGCGGGCGGCCGCCGCCGGCCACAGGGCCCAGGCTTCCATCTCGCGGTAGGACGCGGTGGGCAGGTAGGCGAGACCCGCGCTGGGCACCGCGCGCACCGCCTCCGACGGGGTCGCCAGCGCGATCTCTCCCCGGCCCCGCAGGTCGAGCAGCATGTCGAGGAACTGTGCCAGCCAGCCGCGGTCGTAGACCCATTCGCGCGTGCCGGGCCAGCCCCCGAACTTCTCGCCGTCGTCCGCGAACACGGCCAGGGCGTGCCCGTGCTCGGCCAGGTAGCGGAAGTAGGCCGCGGTTTCGGCGGGCGGGCGGAACGGGATCAGGTAGCGCAGCCGCTCGTCGATCGGCATGACGGCGACGGTCCGCCCATCGCTCTCCGTCCGGTAGGGCGCGTGCAGCCGGTCGCGCTCGAACCCGCTCACCAGGAAGTGCCGGTCGTCCACCAGCACCGACTCGACGCCGGCCTCCGCCAGGTCCGCGGCCAGCTCCGGCTCCCAGACCCGCTCGGTGAGCCAGGCGGCCCGCGCGTCCACGCCGAACCGGGACCGCAGCCACTCCCGCATCCAGCCCAGCTGCTCCACCCGGTCCCGGCGCGGGAGCGCCGCGAGGATCGGCTCGTAGAACCCCGCCAGCAGCAGCTCGACCTTCCCGTCCGCCGCCAGCGGAGCGATCCGGTCCAGGTAGCGGGCGTCGTGCTCCGCGAGCCACTCGAGCAGCGGACCCGACACGTGCAGGGCGATGGGGAGGGCGTCCCGGTCGGCGAGCGCGCCGAGGAAGGGGAGATACACCTCCTCCACGTGCTGGGCGAAGACGTGATCGAAGTTTCCCACCGGCTGGTGGACGTGCACCCCGAACACGAACCGGACGGGCGCCATCAGACGAAGCCCAGGCGGCGGCCCACGACGCCGAGCTGGGCGGCGCGTTCGGCCGGCCCGGCGTCGTGGATGCGGGAGAAGGTGGTCTGGACGTCGAACGGCACCGGCGCCTTGAGCAGTGCCAGCAGGTCCACGAGGTCGGTCACTTCGGCGAGGGCGATGGGGGACGCGTCGTCGGCCAGCGCTCGCACCGCGCGCAGGAGCGCGCCGGCCGCGACCGCGCCGAAGGGGGTCCCGGCGCAGGCGGCGGCGGCCTCCGCTTCCGTGAACCAGAGGTCGGCGATCTCGCGCGCCAACTCCGGCACCACCAGTCGGGCGGCGCGCTCGGGAAGGTCGCTCACGGCCAGGGGCCAGGTCCGCTGCGTCCCCGCGGGCCGGACGCTGATTGCGAGCGCGCCGGGCCGCGGCCGCTCGACGGCGACCGCCATCCGCTCGGTGGCGCCGGTCCGCCGGTGCTCGACCGCCAGCTCGTCGTCCGCCGGCGCCGCGGTCACCTGGTAGGCCCGCGGTACGGCGTCGGCGGCCGGCGCCCCGACCGCGCGGGCGGCGGCGTACCCGCCCGCCACCCGCGGCGCGGGCGGAACGGGCGGGCGCACCAGGCGGTCGTAGATGTCCCGGCCCGTCCCCAGCGCGGAGTCGTTGCTCCGGGCCGCGGCCAGCCCCGCGCGCAGCTCGTGCTCCAGGCCTAGGCCGGCGGCGCCGGCCAGCTCGAGCGCCCGCGCGGCGTAGCCCAGCACTTGCCGGCCCTCGAGTCCGCCCAAGTCGTCGAAGAACCAGCCGCACGAGGTGAACATGCCGAGGGCGTGGCGCTCCATTTCGAGCAGCTCGGCCGCGCGTTGCCGGCCGGCGGCGGCGCCGGTGCGGGAGTGCTCGGCCAGAAAGGCATCGCGGGTCATGGTCCCGGTGACGACGGCCCCGTAGGCGTCGCGCGCGGCCCAGGGATCGCCCAGCAGGGGCTCGCCCTCGGACTCGAAGATCCGGTGCAGGCCGGCGGCCAGGGCGGTGAGCGCGGTGCGGAGCGGGGCCCGCCAGGCCTGGCTGGTGGTCCGCTCGGGGGCGGCCCGGCACCCGCAGTCGGCGCGCCACCGCTCGACCCCGTGCGGGCAGCTCCACGAGGTGGGGGCCACCAGCTCGACCGGCCGGGCGAGGCCCGGCTCACGGGCGAGGAAGGCGGCGAAGTTGTCGATCCGCACGCCGGGGCGGCGCTCGAGCTCCGCCAGCACCGCCGCCAGGGCCATCTCGCCGAACGGGTGGTGGTGGCCGAAGGTCTCGCCGTCGGTGGCCACGGCCACCAGCCGGCGGTCGCCCGGCGCGGTCAGCCGGTCGGCCCAGGCGCGCGCGTCCCGGATGAGTGGCCCGAAGGCGACGTCGTGCGAGATCGGCCCGTCGTACAGAAACAGGGCGACGTCCTTCCCGCCGGCGGTCCGATACCGTCCCGGCAGCCCCTGCGGGGGCGGCGCCGCCACCTGGTGCGGCGCGAGGATGGTGAAGGCGATGCCGGCGTCGGCCAGCACGTCCAGCGTGTCCGGGTCCACCGCCGTCTCGGGGAGCCAGAGGCCTTCTGGCCGGCGCCCGAAGCGCCGCTGGAAGTCGGCGATCCCCCACAGCACCTCGGTTCGCTTATCGCGTGCGGAGGCGAGCGGGAGGATGACGTGATGGTAGGGGGCGGCGATGGCGTTGCCGCGGCCCTCGTGGCGGTCGGCGCTGGCGCGGTCGGCCGCCAGCAGGGCGCGGTAGGTGTCGGGCGCGGCCTGCTCCATCCAGGCCAGCAGCGTGGGCCCGAAGTCGAAGCTGATGTGCTCGAGCGTGTTCACGATGCGGGCGATGCGCCCACCCGCCCCCGGGATCCGGGCGGCCACCACGGCGCGATAGCACTCCCGTTCGATCCGCTCGTTCCAGTCGTGGAACGGCGCGGCGTTCGCTTCCCGGGGCACTTCTTCGAGCCAGGGATCCTCGCGCGGTGGCTGATAGAAGTGGGCGTGGCGTACCACCGACCGGATCGCGGTCATGCGGGGCGCGCGGCGGACTCCACGGCCGCCAGCACGTCAGGGAACAGCGCGTCCCGCCGCGCGATCTCGGGCAGGCGGCGCGCCGCCCCGTCGCGCTCCGCCTCGGTCGCCGAGGGCGCGAGCCCCGCCAGCAGGGCGTCGAGATCGTCGCAGTGCGAGGTGAATCGCCGGATGGCGTAGTCCCCCGCGGCGCCGGTCGAGATGATGAACTGCCAGTCGGACGCCTGCGCCAGCAACAGCTCACGCGCGGCCTGCGCCAGCAGCGGGCGGCTCCACGCGGATCCCAGGGCGCGGGGGACCGCGTCCCAAAAGGCGTCTTCTAGGGCCCAGAGACGGCGCCAGGTCCACTCGGTGTCCGGGTTCAGCCACATGTGGTGGTCGCCCCGCGCGCCCCAGGAGCCCTCGGCCAGCAGGATGCGCGGCGCCCGGCGGTGCGCCCGGGTGTGGTCGCCCGCGGTCACCGGCCGCACCGGGCCGTTGGCCGCGGCCAGGCGCTGGTACACGTCGCCCAGGAAGTGGACCCCCTCGAACCACCAGTGCCCGAACAGCTCGGTGTCGAACGGCGCCACCACCACGTCCCCGTCCACCCGCGGGTCGGTGGCGATGGTGCCGAGCAGGCCGGCGAAGTGCCCCGCGTGGGTTTCGGCGCGCTGGACGGCGCGGGCCGGGTCGTAGGGGCGCTTGCCCCCGAGGTCCACGTCCGGACCGGTCACCCGCCACAGCTTGAGGCCGCCCGGCCAGCGGATCTTGTGAAACTCGAGGTACCACTCGTCGCCGGGGTAGCCCTGGTGCCGGCTCCACACCTGCATGGAGGAGCGCGGATCGCGCACGAACGCCAGCACCGGGGGGTCGCCGGGCCGGCTCACCTGATAGGCGCGATACGGCGTGCGGGCGCCCGGCCCGGCGACGGTGCCGGCGGGATCGTGCCGCTCGGCGTCGAACCGCTCCGCGCCCAGCGGCACGTCGGGGTAGGCGCCCAGGGGTTGCCCGGCGGCGGCGAGATGGGAGTCCACGAAGAAATACCCGAACCCGGCGGCGCCGAGGTGCTCGTCCACGCCGGCGCGCTCGCGGGCGCGCGCGCCGGGCAGGGGATTCCATAGGCCGCGCGGCCGGTAGGCGCACTCGGGCACCCAGCAGCCCTGGGGCGGGCGCCCGAACAGCCGCTCGTGCTCGCGGCGGCCGGTGAGGAGCTGGAGCCGGATGCTCTCGTCGCGGCCCAGCAGCGGCAGGTAGCCGTGCGTGGCGGCGGCCGAGATGATCTCGAGCCGGCCGGCGTCGGACAGCCGGCGCAGCTCCCCGACGATGTCGCCCGAGAGCTCGGCCAGGAGATCGCTCAGCCGCTCGAGCCGGGCCCGCCAGTAGGCGGCGATGGGGACGAGGTGTTCGTCGCCGCCGGCCGCGAGGTCGGCGGGCGCGCGGCGCGCGGCCGACAGCCGCTCTTCCAGGAAGAACGCCATCTCGGTCTGGAAGGACGGGTGCGCCAGCTGGTTGGCCAGCACCGGGGTCACGCCCAGCGTGACCGGCGCGGGCGTGTTGGCCGCCTCGAGCCGGCGCAGCTCCTCGATCAGCGGGAGGTAGGTGTCGAGCGCCGCCTCGCACAGCCAGTCGCTGCCGTGGGGCCAGCGCCCGTGGTGGAGCATCCAGGGCAGGTGACTGTGCAGCGTGAGCACGAAGTCCATGTCAGCCGGCCGCCCGGCGGGCGCAGGCCCGTTGGTACAGCGCCTGATAGCGTTGCGCGGACGGGCTCCAGCTGTGATCGATACGCATGGCATTGCGCACGATGTCCAGCCAGACCGGCCGCTCGTAGTAGCAGGCGATGGCCCGCCACAGCGCGGCGAAGAACGGCTCCGGGCGGTACTCGTCGAACAGGAAGCCGCTCACGCCGTCCACGATGGTGTCGTTGAGCCCGCCCACGCGCCGGGCAACGGGCAGCGCGCCGTAGCGCTGCGCCCGCATTTGGGTGAGACCGCAGGGTTCGTACAGCGACGGCATGAGCAGAATATCGGCGCCCGCGAGCAGGCGGTGCTCGGCCCGTTCGGAGAAGGCCAGGGGCACCGCGATGCGGTCGGGTGCCCCTTGGGCCAGCGCCGAAAGCGCCTGCTCGTAGCGCCGCTCCCCGCGGCCCAGAAACACGTACTGGGCGTCGACGTCGAGGAGCGCGGCGGTTCCCAGGATCAGGTCCAGGCCCTTCTGCCCCACCAGCCGCGCGCTCATCGCCACCAGCGGGGTCCGTGCCCGCTGCCGCAGGCCGTAGGTGCGCTGCGCCGCCCGCTTGCACCGGGCCTTGGGCTCGACGTCGTCGGGAGCGAAATGCACCGTGAGGAACGGGTCGGTGGCCGGGTTCCAGAACTCGTCGTCGATCCCGTTGAGAATGCCCACGAACCGGTCGCCCATGGCGCGGAAGTGATCGTGGAGACCGAAGCCGCCTTCCGGCGTCCGCAGCTCCGCGGCGTGGCTCGGGCTCACCGTGGTGGCGGCATCGGCGAACGCCAGGCCGCCCTTCAGCACGTTCACGTGCCCATACCATTCCATGTATCGCCAGTCGTACAGGCCGGCGGGCAACCCTACGTCGGCCAGCATCGGCAACGTGTAGTGACCCTGGAATCCGGCGTTGTGGACGGTGATGATTCCGCCGATCCGGTCGTACGGCTGGCGCCCGGCGTGGGTCTGCCGCAGGTAGATCACCGCGAACGAGGTGTGCCAGTCGTGGGTGTGCAGCACGGCGGCCCGCGGCGCCACCGCCGGGAGAATGTGGAGCGCCGCCAGCGAAAAGAAGGCGAAGCGCCGGGCGTTGTCCGGGTAGTCCGCGCCTTCGCCGTAGATCTCCGAGCGGTCGAAAAAGCCGGGGTGCTCGATGAAGTACACGTCGGGGCGGGCCTCGCCCCCGGTGGCGCGCCAGACCCGCGCCGGCTCCAGCCGCCCTCCCACGCTCACCGCGAAGGGCTCGCCCACGGGCTCCATGTCGGTGCCCCGGGCGCGCACCTGCCGGTGCAGCGGCAGGATGACCGTCACCGGCAGGCCCGACGCCTTCTGGTATTCGGCCAGCCCGCGCACCGCTTCGGCCAGGCCGCCGGTCCGCGCGAAGGGCCAGTACTCGGCGGCGAGATGGACCACGCCGCCGCCGCCCGGCAGCGACGGGAGCGGGCGTTGGGCCTTGGGAGGCTTGAGGACCTGGTCGAGTCGCATCGTGCGATTACGCCGTCGGCGGTTCGGCCGGGGGTGGGGCGCCGCGCATCGCGGGGACGTAGTACTCCCGCGCGTACGCCTGGGTCATCCGCCGGGCGGTGAAACGCTCCCCGGCCTCCCGGAGCGCGTGCTTCATCCGTTCCGTCCATCCGGTCGGGACGCCGGCCTGGTCGCGGGTATAGAACAGCGGAACGATCTCCGTCTCCAGCAGGTGGTATACCTGCTCGGCGTCGTGGGCGTCCGGGTCGTCGCCGCCGGCCCGGGGAATTACCCAGCCATTCTTCCCGGTGAATCCTTCGGCCCACCAGCCGTCCGGCGTGCCCAGCTGCGGCACCCCGTTGAGGGCGGCCTTCATGCCGCTGGTTCCGCAGGCCTCCATCGGCACCCGGGGCACGTTGAGCCAGAGGTCCACGCTCTGCACCAGCCGGTGGGCCATGTGCATTTCGTAGTCCTCCAGGAACGTGATCCGTCCCTCGAAGCTCGGGTCACGGGCCAGGGCATACACCCGCTGTAGCACCTGTTTGGCCGGCTCGTCGGCCGGATGGGCCTTGCCGGCGAAGATGATCTGTACCGGGCGGTGTGGCTCGGTGAGGAGACGGCGGAGGCGATCCGGATCACGCAGCAGCAGATCGGCCCGCTTGTAGGTGGCGAAGCGGCGCGCGAAGCCGAGCGTCAGGGCGTCGGAGCTGAGCAGGGTGCCGGCGCCGGCGAGGTACGCGGGCTCGCGCCACCGGTCCCGCCACCGGGACCGGGCCTCGTCCAGCACGAACTCGATGAGGCGGACCTTGAGCGTCTTGTGCGTCTGCCACAGCCGGGCATCGTTCAGCGTGAGGACGCCCTGCCACAGGGCCGGGTCTTCCAGCCGCGCTCCCCAATCGGCTCCCAGGTGCGATTCCAACAGCTCCATGATCTGCCACGCCATCCAGGTGGCCAGGTGCGCCCCGTTGGTCACATGGCCGATCGGCACCGCGCTGCGCTCCCGATCCGGCCAGAGCACGTGCCAGAGGCGGCGGGTCTCCTCCCCATGCAGCGCCGACACGCCGTTCACCCGCCCCGACATCCGGATGGCGAGCGCGGTCATGTGGAAGAGCCCGTGGTCGTCCACCGGATGCCGGCCCAGCCCGTAGACGGCCTCCGGCTCGAGGCCCATCGATTCCCAGAACCGCCCGGCGCAGGCGCCGACCTGCTCGCGCGAGAACCGGTCGTGGCCCGCGGGCACCGGAGTGTGCGTGGTGAACACGCTGTGGGCCCGGATGTCCTGGACCGCGTCCGGGAAGGTCCGGCCGGCGGCGAGCGCCTCGCGCAGCCGCTCGACCAGCATGAACGCCGCGTGACCCTCGTTGGCATGCCACACCGCCGGCTGAATGCCCAGCTTGCGAAGCAGGCGCACGCCGCCGACTCCCAGGATCCACTCCTGCCGGAGCCGCAGCTCCGCGCCGCCCGCGTACAGCTTGTGCGACAGGGCCCGGTCGTCCGGCCGGTTGCGCTCGAGGTCCGTGTCGAGGAGATACAGGGGCACGGCACCCACGCGGATCCGCCACGCGCCCACGTGGACCGGGTGATCGGCGCACGGCACGGTGACCAGGTACGGGCTGCCGGTCTCGTCCAGGACCGGCACCAGCGGCGACTGCCCCGGATCGACCGGGTCGTCGATGTCTTCCTGCCACCCGTCCAGACGGAGCCGCTGGTCGAAGTAGCCCTTGGTGTACATGAGTCCTATGCCGACCAGCGGGACGCCGAGGTCCGAGGAGGCCTTGCAGTGGTCGCCGGCGAGAATCCCGAGGCCGCCCGAGTAGATGGGGACGGAGTTGTGCACCGCGAACTCGGCGCAGAAATAGGCGATCGGCTGGTCGCGATGCTCGGGGAAGTGCTCGGGGAACCAGGTTCCGGCGCGCGTCAGGGCCCGCTCGAGCTCCGCCAGCACCCGGTCGTGCAGGGCGACGAATACGGGCTCCCTAGCGCACGCCTCCAGCCGGTCGGGCGAGACCCGCTGCAGCAGCGCGATGGGGTTGTGCCGGGTGCTGTGCCACAGGACCTCGTCGATGGAACGGAACAACTCCCGGGCCTCACGGCTCCAGCTCCACCAGAGGTTCGTCGCAATGACCGCGAGGCCGGAAATTCGGTCCGGCAGGCCCGGCAGGCGCATCTCGGCGGGTGTCATGGTGGCAGGAAACTAGTGCCGGGAACGGCTCCGCGCCTCTCGCGCGCGGGCGTAGCCGGCATTCTGCGCGGTGCTCCGGAGGGGTGGGTTCATGAGAACTTGCATCTTTCCTCATACAGCCCATGATACAATAGGGCCGAATGGGGACGACGATGCGGGATTCACGCAAGGTCCGGCTCTCGGGCGGGTTCTCTCTCGATGAGGCGGCGCGGCTCTATCGCGCCAGCTCACCGGGCACCCGGCTCGACTGCCCCACGTGCGGCGGCCGGATGCGAGACGTGCTCGGCGAACAGTCCACCTCGACCGTGTGGCTGGTACGCTGCGAGGGCTGCGGGCGCGCCCTCGTGTTCGACCGGCCTCCGTCCGGACGGCCGTAGCGGCGTCGCCGATCAGTGGCGGCCCGGCGGAGCGCTTGCGGCGCCCCGCCGGGCCGCGTTGTTTTCCGCCGTCCTGACCCGGCATTCGCCTCTCCATGTCACTGCTGGCCCAGCTGCGCACCCTCCTGACCCTCGGGCAGGGCGTCGTCCGGGGGCTGCCAGACGCCGCGGCCGATCGCGACCCGATCGAGCTGTTCCGCGAGTGGTTCGCGGCCGCCCGGCGCGCCGGCATCTTCCTGCCGGAGGCCATGACCGTGGCTACCGCGACGCCCGACGGGGTGCCCTCGGCGCGGATGATGCTGCTCAAGGGCGTGGAGGCCGGCAGCTTCGTTTTCTTCACCAACTACGAGTCCCGCAAGGCGGGCGAGCTCGCGGCCAACCCCCGGGCGGCGCTGGTATTCCATTGGGCCGTGCTGGAGCGGCAGGTACGGGTGGAAGGCACGGTCGAGCGGCTCCCGCCCGGCGAGTCCGAGGTCTATTTCCGTACCCGGCCCCGGGGGAGCCGCATCGGGGCCTGGGCCTCGAAGCAGAGTCGCCCGCTGGCCGACCGCGCGGAGCTCGAGGCCCGGGTGCGGGAGCACGACGCGCGCTTCGCCGGCGGCGAGGTACCGCTGCCGCCCTTCTGGGGAGGGTTACGGCTGGTGCCCGAACGGATCGAGTTCTGGCAGGGCCGCCTGGACCGGTTGCATGACCGGCTCCGGTTTGAACGGGACGGAGGGAGCTGGCGGACGGTGAGGCTCTACCCCTAGCCCGCCCGTCGCGTCACCCGCGTCACCCCTTCGGCGGCCCGGGCCCGCCAGTCGGCCACCTCCTCACCGCCGCGATCCCACAGCGCGCGGGCCCGCGCATACCACACCGCGGCTTCGACGTACTCGCGGCGCCGCTCGGCGATCTGCCCGAGCTCGTACGACGCCCGCGCAGTGAGGAAGCCCATCCACGTGGTGGGCGGCACCAGCGACCGCAGGTACACCTCCGCGCTATCCGGCCGGCCCAGGGTGAGATGGAGCAGCGCCAGGTGCAACCGCATCGCGGGCTCGGGATCGCCTTCCGGCACGTTGTCCGAGTGGACGGTCCAGAGCTGGTAGGCCCGCCGGGCGTGGGTCAGCGCGGTCTCGGGGTCGCCCCGGCGCGCCGCGATCCGGGCATCGAAGTCGGCCTGAAGCGCGCCCACCCAGTCCTGCGACAGGCCGCCATCCCGGGGCAGGCGGCCGAGGGCGTCGCGCCACCGGCGCGTGAGCATGGTGTCGCCCCCGGCGGCATGGTGCGCGCCGATGGTCCAGGCCGCACGCCAGATGGGGCGGGTCTGGAATTGGGCGAGGGCCGAGTCCGGCAGGAACCAGACAGCCAGCGAATCGACCACGCCGCGCGCGACGTCGGGATCTCCCACTCCCGCCAGATTCGCGGCCACCAGGTGAAACTCGGCCGCGCGCCGCAGCCAGAGCGTGGCATCCAGGGCGCCTCCCCGTACCAGGGAGTCCACCGCCCGGATCCGGCCTTCCCCCAGCCAGAGCTGGAGCAGGGCCGACATGGGCAGCGTGCGGTCCACCCCGGGCGCTCCCGCGAGCCGAGCCTCCACCAGTCGCTCGGCCCGGGCGGGGCGGCTGCTTCGCAGCATGCGGAAGGCCGCCAGCCAGTAGTCTGCGGGCCGCGTCGCCAGGTCCGGGAGCAGCGCCGTGAAGGCGTCGTCGTCGGCGGCCGCGGCGCGGAGGGCGCTGAGCGTGGCGGCGATGAGGGGCACGGTGGTATCGGAGCGGGCCAGGCGGTCCATCTGCCGCGAGACGTCGGCCGGATCCCCGGACGCGGCCGCGGCCCAGGACCGGCGCACCAGCACGGGGAGGTAGGTGCCGTCCAGCGCCACGACGCGCTCCACCGCGTCCAGCATGTCGTCCACCCCGGCGCCGTACTGCCAACCGTAGGCCTGATGAGTGTAGCTCAGGAGGTCCCACGCCTCGATGTCGGTGCCGTCGAGCTCCAGGATCCGGCGCGCGGCCGCGGCGGCGGTGGGCCCGTCGGTGCGGACCAGGGCGTGGGTGGCGATGGCGCGCAGCCGGTTGCGCTCGCTCAGTGAGTCGGTCTGCCGCACGGCGCGCGCGGTCAGGGCCCCCAGCCCGCGGAACGGCTCGCCGCGCAGGAACTGGGCCCACGACTTGATCCGCACGCCCTCCACCAACGCGAGCGTGAATCCCGAGTCCTGCGCGATGGCGCGGTCGATGGCTCGCTCCGCGCTGTCCACCAGGCCGCGGCGCAGGGCACCCCGGGCGTCGAGGTAGGCCTTGAGCGCGTCGGCCGAGCCCGTGGTGTAGCCGCGCACGTCGCGCACGTCGGGCAGGTGTTCCTCTTCCGCCACCCGCTGGATCACGGCCACCGCCAGGCGCTGGACCAGCGCGGACAGATCCCCAACCCCGGCCGAGTCGGTCAGCAGGAACGGCGGGGCCGGCTCGGTTTCGCCCGCGTTGTAGATCCGGACCGTGACGGCCAGGCGTCCGCCGGTCTCGACCGCGCTCCCCAGCACGAACCGCCGGGCGCCGGCGTTCCGGGCCAGCCGGTTGGCTTCCAGCGGGTCGGGGGCGGCGGCCCGCGCGGCGCGCTCGGCCCGGAGCGGTCGCCAGAGGGCCCAGGGATCGGCGACGCTCAGCCCGGGCGTGCCGTCGAGCGCCGTCGCCAGCAGGTCGCCCAGCGCTTCGGACCACTCCTCGGCGCCCACCGTGGTGGCGCGGAACGGGAACACCGCGATCGCCGGTCGCCCCACCGCCACCGCGGTGGTCGGGCCGATGACGCGCCGCGCCAGCACGATGAGCCCGCCCAGGACCACGACGGCCAGCAGCGGGCCGAGCAGGCGGCGGGCGCGCTGGGCCGCGGACACGGGCCGGACCGCGTCCGGCGTGGGGGCGGCGATCCCGG
>Ga0214473_10002003_pt1 | contig 25737 bp, 31 predicted proteins | sample RVTome_7_FD_203509 | JGI IMG/M metagenome (GOLD analysis project Ga0214473, IMG submission 203509) | Soil microbial communities from uranium-contaminated site in the Upper Colorado River Basin, Wyoming, United States - RVT98D197 | ecosystem: Environmental > Terrestrial > Soil > Contaminated >...
GGTGGCTGACTTCTGCAGACAGTGCTCGATCGAGCACTTCGACAAGGACTTCGGGGACCTTGCAAACTTGGGTGGTGGCAGGAAGCTGGAGCCGGGCCACGGGTGGCTGGCGCTGTGCGAAGGGTGCTACCACGGCGCGGGCTGTCTGGTGGATGAAGATGGCACTTGCCAGACCCGCAAAAAGCTTGAGGGACTGGGCCTATACCCCGACCCGGACGGCAGTAAAGAAAAGGCATGGGAGAAGGCCAATGCGACAGCTTCATGACGAGCCTGATGAGTTAAAAGAGCGGATGATCGCTCGGGCAAATGAGGTGGCCGAGGCGCTAATGGGCACGGCCAAAAATCTCGAAGACGAGAGCACAGAGGAAGAGCGAAACAACGGCGACTTCTGTGATCAACTCGACCAGCAGGTTCTCCAGTGCGACACTTGCGGATGGTTCGTAGAGACGGCCGAGATTTGCGCCGACTCGAATTGCGAGGATTGCCACAAAGAGCACTGCGACGGCGAGCACGAGGACAGCGAAGAGGATGACGAAGAAGAGGACTAGAGGGCCCGGGCGGGGTCAGGAGGACTTCACGGGCGATCTCGGGGCCGCGCTCGGGGCGGTACAGCGCGAACGGGAGCGCCGCGCTCGGGCCGAGTCTGCCCAGTACCGGGCCCGGGAGCGGTACTCGCCCCGCTGGGAGAGCCCGGGCGGCGGACGGGGCCCGATGAGGCCATTCGCCGTGGGGTGGCGGGTCGTGGAGGGCAGCTACGAGACCGACAAGATCGAGACGGTAGCCATGGGGCGTACGGTAATGATGGGGTCATCGCCCGAAGCGGTGCAGGCCCGGGCCGCGCGCTGGTGCTGTCGCGACGCGCAGCGACGGGTAAGCAGGTTGGGCGGCGGATTTCAGATCAGGTACATAAAGGAATTGAAATGAAGACGTTCAAGTTCGTGTATTTCGAGGGCGACACCGAGCTACCCGTCCCGTTGCTCGACGTGATGGACGCCGGGGTCAAGCTGGACAGCGCCGGAGGTGAGATCGTTTTGCGTATGAGCGATGGTCGCCCCTCGAAGATCGAGGGGGAGCGCGTAATGGCCATGATCAGGACTTTAGGCGACATGCCCCAGTACCGGGGGAAAAGGATCGACGCGATCGAGTTGGATACCCCCCATTGACAGAGGGTCTCCCCGATGTGTTTTAATCGCGCCCATGAAGGCACTCATGGTCAAAACTGGCAAGAGCGAGGTTCGGCCCCTGCGGGCGGTCCTCGTGCGTTGGCTGGATGAAGACCGAGGCTGGCGAAATTTGGTCGTTGCAGCCGTCTCGGAAGAGGCGGCACGTGACAGCGTGGAGGATATCCTTGGCTTCGGTCCGCTCGAAACCCGACTCATCGGGTCAGCCGTACACGCGGTCTGAGACGGCGTTTAACGCCGATCTGCGAGAAGTCCTGCGCGCTCAGGGCCTCGGGGTTGTGCACGTCCGAGAGGCGGACAACCCCGGGGTCTTCGATCTTCACGTCTCACGCTCTTATCGCCGTCGCAAAGACGGCCCACTCCACCCGCACAGATACCTGTGGGTCGAGCTTAAAATCGAACATGAAGAACTTCGCCCGTCACAGAAAACGTGGGCCCGGGAACGGGTGGCGTTAGGAGAGCTGCTATTAGTGGCTCGACTGCGCACGGGCGAGGCGATTCAAATAATGGATTACCTGAGCCAGCGGGAGGTGTTGTACCTCCCCACATTCAGGTTGCAGAACTGGACGACCCTGTTGGATCGTCTACTTGATGAGCACTACGTCGACTTATAACGGAGACCGATAACATGGCATTGAAGACGAAAGTCAAGCGGGAAAGCGTTGTGTCCGAGGAGGACGGTAACGTGGAGTGGATCACCGATTCGGGCAAGATGATGAAGGCACCGGCCGACAGTGTTCAAATCGTCGAAGCCCCGGCCAGCCCGGCTGAAGTAGTGGAGCAGGCCGGTTCGTCCGGCGACGCTGACGCTACCGAAGACGCGCCGGTAGCACCGCCCCCGACGCCGAAGAAGGAGAAGGCACCCCCGAAGGCAAAACAGGCGGCGAAGGCCCCTGCGAAGCCTGCGAAGGCCGCCGCTCCGGCCCCGGCCCCCGCGCCCGAGAAGATCAAACCCCAGAAGGCTGAAAAGCCTTCGTCAACTGTGAAGGAGAATACTGTGGCCAAGGCGAAGAAGAAGAGCGCACCGAAGGGTGCACGCACGATCGGCGGCAAGGAAGTCGATCTGAGCAAGTACAACAAGGTGAAGGCTCCGGGCGGTGGCGTGTCGTTCAACAACGGCGACTCGACCGCGAAGAAGCTCGAAGGCAAGACGCTCGACGAGGTGTACAAGATCGTGGCGAAGGACACGAAGCAGGACGAGAAAGAGCTGCGTGCGAAGTACAAGCACCTCAATCCCGGCATGCAGCGGATGTCGCTCGGCAACATGCACCGCAAGGGTCCGCGCGAGGCCAAGGCCGCCAAGAAAAGCGCCTGACCGCTGGCCCGATTGGGTCATTCATGTGAAAACGTCCCGCCCCGGGCGCTAGTCCGGGTGCGGGATGTCTCTTATAAAGGATATCGCCATGACAGAAGAGAAGAAAGAGGCTCCCCCGGAGCCGAAGTTGACCCATTACGAGCGTCGCAACAACGTGATGCTGGAAGTGTACGACTCGGGTCAGCCCAAGACCCACAGGGTATGCGGGTCCATCAACGAGGCAAAGAAGCTGTCACGGGCGCTGCAGAAAACGGGCAAAAAGGTCATGGTCGACAAGGAATGTCAAAATTTCTTCAAGCCGGTGCGGAGGCACAAAGTGATCACAAAGAACCAATCCGTCAAGAAAACGTTGCGAGTCGGACCCCGCCTGACCGAGGACGAGGCGAAGGCGTTGGAGCGCTCCCTGCTCAGGGATGTTAAGGTAGCGCGCTGATGGCGATCCAGCAGGACGATATCGACCGATTTATGTCCCTATACAGGGGCAACGAGCGCTCGTTCGGCATTTTCAATCCCAAGGCGCGGACCCCGATGGTCACGGTGAAGTCCCCGTACACCGACGAGCACATCCGTTCCCACTTGGAAGGCGAGATCGGCGTTGGCATGGTGGCGATCTTGGACGATGATACCTGCTGGTGGGCAGCCTTGGACATCGACGTCCATGGGCCCAACAAGGCGCAGGTGGACCTGATCCAGATCGAGCAAAAGGTGGTACGGCTTGAACTGCCGCTGGTGGTGTGCCGGTCCAAGTCAGGCGGGGCCCACTGTTACGTATTCTTCAAAGATGCAACGCCGGTGGTCACCGCCCGGGCGATGCTGTCACGGTGGGCGGGCATGATCGGCCACCCACAGTGTGAAATCTTCCCCAAGCAGAGCACGCTGCAGCCCCCGAAGGGCGAGACCGAGCGACCGCTTGGAAATTGGATCAACCTCCCCTATTACGACGCCGACCAAACCGAGCGGTGGGCGATCGACGGGGGGAAGCAGGTCACACTCGAGTATTTCTTGGAGCTGGCCGAGGGCAAGCGCACTGACCTGACAGATTTCGCCGAACAGGCCACTGACGACTACATGAACGGGCCGCCCTGCCTGCAGCGCATGATGGACGAGCGAGTAGAAGAAGGCAGCCGCAACACGGCCATGTTCCAGGCCGCAGTCTACCTCAAGCGCGCTTTTCCAGACCAGTTCCGAGACAAGGCCGCCGAGTTCAACAAGGGCGCGTTCACCACGCCCCTCGAACAGCGCGAGTTCCGCATCATCCTGAACTCCGTCAACAAGAAAGAGTATCAGTACAAGTGCCGCGAGTCGCCCTGTAAGGACCTCTGCAACAAGGACCTTTGCAAGACCCGGGACTTCGGCATCACCGACAACGACAGCGCGGCCAACGAGATTCCGCTGTTCGAGAACGTACAGAAGATCATCGCCACGCCCGTCCGGTGGGCGCTCACGGTCAAGACCAAGGTGATCGAGGTTACGACCCCGGAGCTGTTCAATTACGAGATCGTACGACAGCGGGTGGGCGAGAAGCTGCATATCGTCCTGCCTCGCATCAAGGCGCAGGAGTGGGACGTTTTCCTGCGTGAGATCATGAAGAACGTGGAGACCCGGCATGAGACGACGCTCGAAGATCAAGTCTTCCAGAAGCTCTGTGAGTTCCTCCGTCGTGGCCGCAACGACAAAAGCCGGCCGGAAACGGAGCGGCGCGACGATCTCCGACGCGGAGTCCCGGCGCTTATCGCGATTGATCGTGCGCCAACTTTTGAAGGTGGTGTCATCAAAAAAGCCGACGAGGGAATGGCCACTTGGTACTATGCTTTCCGCATGCAAGATTTTATTGAGTACCTCCGCAAGAAGAAGGCGCTTCCGTGTCCCGACCATCAAATTCCCACCATCCTGTACCGAGTCCTCGGGGAGGACGCGAAGAGGGATAAGGTCCGCGTCGGCGACGGCAAACGTATCGGCAACATCTGGTGTGTCCCGGAAGCAAATGTCGATTCGGAAGAAGTCCCTGTGAAGACCTTCAATCAGGAGTATTGAATGCCGAGCCGTATTGATCGGATGCCTGAGCAGTGGCCCCCATTAGCTGGGGATGAATATGAGGTGGACCCGCCCTACGTCGTGGAAGTCAACCCGACGGAGCCCTTCCACATCGGTCAAGGCTACTCCAACAAGCCCGCGCCCAATATCGCCTGCCGGTGCGGCAACAATCAGTTCAGTGTCGGGAGCGGGGAATATTTCACCGCCATTCGCTGCGACAAATGTGGCTGGGAGAGGTGCATCCACAATGGCTGATGTTCAAGTCGATACCGAGAAGCGCCGTCTGATCGTTTCAACGGGCTCTCGGGAAGAGGGGGTCGTTTTACTCAAACTGCCTTCCCGCCGTTGGATGGCGACGCGCCGCGTTTTCATCGTCCCCATGACCAAACTCAACATGCAGGCGCTGGCAGAGGCCAACGTTGAGAAGCGCATTCATTTCGAGCCCCACATTGTAAAGCTGATCGCCGCAGGGGCAGTAAACAAGCTAGGGGATCGCGATTTCCCGCAGTGGTACAGCTACAAGCTGCCGCCGTTCCAGGTCCAACGCGAGGCGATCGCTAAGTCGTACAAGAACGACGAGTTCGCGCTGTTCATGAAGATGGGTCGCGGCAAGTCCAAGACTATGATTGACCTGATGACGGCGCACTTTTACGAGAAGCGCATCCAACTGGTCGTGGCAGTAATGCCGCTTTCAGTCACCACGGTGTGGGGCGGGGATCAGGGAGAGCTGGCCAAGCATTCCCCGATCGACACCATCACGGTTTACGCTGATTCCAAGTTCGACCCCTCCCGGCTGCGCCTGCGGCAGGACAAGCTTACGTGGGTGTTCGTCGGGATCGAGTCGCTCTCGCAGGGTCGCGCCCACGAGCGCATCTTGCCGCTCTTCCAGAACTGTAAGGTAGGGATGCTGATCGACGAGGCATCGCGCATCGCCAACTACAAGACGATCCGCACCGAGAAAGTCAAGGAAATGGGCAAGTTGGCGGCGATTCGGGGCATAGGCACCGGGACCCCAGCTAAGAAGCGTCTGACCGACCTGTACAGTCTCTTTGACTTTCTTAGCCCGGACATCATCGGCTGTGGCGACTTCTATGCCTTCCGCAATCGCTACTGCGTCATGGGTGGGTACAAGAACAAAGAAGTGGTCGGCTACGACAACGTGGATGAGCTGATGCGACTGATCGAGCCGTTCACCTACACCTGCGGCAAGGACGAGACGCTCCCGAAGCAGATTTTCATGCACCGCGACATCGAGCTGTGCGACGAGCAGAAAGACATCTACCGCAAGATTCGCAAGAGCGAGATCGAGGGCCTGACGATCAAGAACGCGCTGTCGAAGGTGATGCGCCTGCAGCAGGCGGTCGGTGGTTTCTACTCGCTCGACCCCCGCAAGAAGGTGAACCCAATCACGGGCAAGATTCGGAGCGAGAAAGGCGACGAGGTGCACTTCCTGCCCTACAAGAAGAACCCGAAGATCATCGACATGCACGAAATGCTCGAAGAGCAGGACGGCGAGCCGGTCATCGTGTGGGCAAAGTTCTTGAAGGAAATCGGGGACGTGGTGAAGGCCATGCGGGAGCGCACTGACGAGAGCCGGGTAGCAACCGTTATTGGGGGCATGACCCCGGAAGCCCGCATCAAACTACGTGACGACTTCCAAGACGGCAAGTACGACTTTTTGGTTGGCAACGCGCAGTCGGGCGGCTTGGGGCTCACGCTCACGCGCTCGCACTTTACGGTCTACTACTCAAACACCCAATCGGGCGAAGACCGCTTGCAGTCCGAGGACCGGACCCACCGCCACGGGCAGGACGAGCCGTGCGTATATGTTGACATGATTGCGCGTCGCACCGTGGACGTGCCGATCTACGCCTCCATGCTCGAAAAGAAGGACCTGGACGTTTACGTCCGGGAGAAGATTCGCGCGGCGGGTGGTGAACCTACCGACCGGGCAATCATGGATTATCTCGAAGAAATGATGGGTGAAGTATGACCGACATCAAATGCGCAATGTGTGAACAATTTCTGTTCAAAGACCCCAACAAGGGCCGTCTTGTCTGTATCAATACGAAGTGCCCGGACTATTTCGAACCCGCTGTGGCCCACCCCCGCAGGTGTGGGTACTGCTTGGGGACAATGGCCCAAGAAGCGGTGACCGAAGAGCTGGGGCCCACGAAGATGCGGTGGCGGTGTTTGGACCCCTTGTGCCCCGAGAGTAGACCGCCCTCTGACGCGCTGCGCCCAAAGCTGTCGGATAAAGACCAACTGATGGCTAACCTGCTGGAGAAAAATTTCAAGACCGACGGGCCCGACGGGGTGACCCTCAACAGCATCCCCCACCCCGAGCCCAAGCGGGAGCACGGGGTCAAGCTGGACATGGGCAAGCCCCTCGTCTACACGGAGTTCCTCCGACAGTTTCCGCGCGCGATCCGGCTGGTGGCCCGTGTCGGGGAGAAGGGCACGCAGGCTCCGGGGCACGTGCGGTCGGGCTGGAAATCGGTTGAGCAGGGGTACGAGCGGTACAGCGACGCCTTCGCCCGCCACATCCTGAAAGAGGCGATCCTAGCCACGAGTGAAGTGGAGACCGAAGACCCCATGCAGGATTTGTTGTGGGAGGCGGCCACCGTTGCGTGGAACGATCTTGCGCGACTCGAACACTTAATCAGGCAAAACTCATACGCGGCGGAACGACTTGACGGCGATCCGCTCGCCTGATACACTTCGGGGTTCGAGAGATCGATCGCCCTATAAAGGATACCAATACACGATGCAAGATGAAGCGAAAGCCCGGCCGAGGGTATACGTCGTGGAGCAGCAGCCCTTCGACTATGCGCCTGCGTCAGTCTATGGTGAGCCCATTTTCATGGACGTCCAAAAACTGGCACCCGAGGCCACCGGTGCAGGCAATGGCTGGAATACCAAAATTCTCCAGCAAATCCGCAGGGAGTTGTCACAGTACGTCCCCGGACATGATTTTCTCATCCCCACGGGTGCGCCCATAAAGCTGCTGGTGGTAGGGGCAGTCCTTAAGGAGAAGGGCCCCACTCACAACATTCTCGGCTGGGATGGCCGATCACAACGTTATCTTCACTACGTGATGGTGCTCTAATGGCAGCCAATAAACCCAAGGTCGCACCCGCTGCGGCCAAACCGAACACAGCGACACCTCCCAAGGGCACGGGGCTCAAAATCCACCCCGAACGCGCCCACGAAGCCCTAGAGGTGCTCGCTGCTTATGTCGCCGAACGTGTCGAACTTGCAAAAGACAAGGCACGGCTCGGCAACGCAGTGGGGGCGATCAAGATCATGCACGCCCTCAACCAACTGGCGGAAGCGGTATCGGAGCGGGTGAAAGCCCCTCTCGAAGAAGCCTACAACAGCCTGCGGTTCAACATCGTCCCGACCATGATGGAAGACGAGGAGATCGACAAGATCACCGTCGAAGACGTGGGCCGGGTCAATGTCATCGATGACCTGCGCCTGTCCGTCAAGGACAAGCAGGCCCTCAACAAGTGGATGATCGAGCACGACTTCGAGGACTTGATCACCTCCACAATCAATGCCCAAACCCTGACCGCCTTCTTCCGGAAGCGCATCAAGGACGGTATGAAGCAGGACGGCAAAGAGCTGCCTGATGCGAAGATCGTCGAAGTAACCCCGTTCGTACGGGCACAACTCACCAAGTCGTAATACAGGAGATCAATACAATGGCATCCGCCAAACCCGCCACCAAGCCCGCCCCGGCCGCTGCGAAGCCTGCGGCCAAACCCGCCGCACAGCCCGCTGCGAAGCCCGCAGCGCAGGCGGCGAAACCGGCGGCCCAGCCCGCCAGCAAAGCCGTCGCTGCTCCCCGTCCCACCTCCATAGCCAAACGGGACGAAAACCTCCCCGCGTACATCAAGCAGGGCGGCCCGTCGCGTGGCAACGAAAACGTGGGCACCAGCGATCTGGTCATCCCCCGTCTGGAGATCGCACAGCTCCTCAGCCCGTGCTTGAAGGACAGCAAGCCCGAGTACATCGCGGAGTGCCGTGAAGGCGACATCTACAACACCGTGACCCGTGGGGTTTTCCCGCGCGAGACCGGCGTGCTGGTGATCCCGATCCTGTACAAGAAGGAGTACCTCGTCTGGAAGGACCGCAAGGAAGGCGGCGGATTCCGGGGCTCCTTCGCCACGATCGGTGAAGCCAATGAACGCATCGCGGGTGAAAAGGACGCGCAGTTCTTGACGGCGGCCGAGACGGGCCAACAGCTCGTGCTGGTTGTCAACGAGGACGGCTCCACCGACGAGTCGATGCTGGCCATGGTTTCCATGTCCCGTACGAAGCTCAAGGTGAGCAAGAACTGGAATTCCCTGATCCGCCTGAACGGCGGCGATCGGTTCTCCCGTGTCTACCGCCTGATCACCTCCGACGAGCAGAACAGCAACGGCGATGAGTACAAGAACTTCCAAGTGATGGCCGCTGGCTTTCCTGAGGAAGGCGCGTACGCGTTGGCCGAGACGATCTACGAGTCGGTGGCCTCCGGTGCGCTGCAGTACAAGATGGACACCTCGCAGGAAGGTGCCGAGGACGAAACGAAGGGGAGCACCGAATACTGATCAAGAGGTGGCGTGGTCCTATCACCCGTGGGTTGAGTAAAAGGTCCTTACGGGAATGGAGGATAACACCTTGAAGATCAGGGGCCAGTAAGTTCGCCCACCATGCGGCAGACCTGACCTGCTGTCGCAATCCATCCGAAGTTGGCCCCGGGTGGTAGGTGGGTAGAGCGTTTATAGAGGATAAAGATGCCGTACACAGACGTAGAGAAGTTGGCCGCGATGCGGGTCAGGAAACAATCGGCCAACACTAACGTGAAGCCGGTGGACCTGCTCCGCGCTGTTGTATACGCACTGGAGACAGGGGATGAAACTTTTACGGGGGCTGTTCTAATCACCCGCGAGGAAAAACCCGACCGCACACTTATTCTCGGCACGTGGCGCTGCGGTCTGACACAGGATGACGAACTGGTCATGCTCACGCTGAACCAAGCCGATCACATCAACAAAATGAGGAAGCCCTGATGAAAGTCACCGAAGTAGAAGTTCTAGCCGCGATCAAGCGCATTCAGTACCACCGGTTCGAGGGCACGACCGTGACAGTTTGCTGTCTCAGCCTCGACAACGACTTCACAGCCACCGGCGAGTCGGCCTGCGTGGACCCGGTTGAATACAACCAAGAGTTGGGCGAGAGCATCGCCTACAAAAACGCTTTCAACAAGGTGTGGGGGTATCTCGGCTTCCGGTTGGCCGAGAAGTTGGCCACGCAGAAGGAGGGCTAGTGGCAGTCCTCAAGTGCGACGGGCACAACGGCTACAAGTGCATCAAGGGCACGCTGTTCGAGGAGGACATCCTCAGCGGCTCGCAGAAGGATCGAGGCCCCTGTCCCATTTGTGCGGGTACGGTGGCAGCCCTGCCAAAGAAAGTGGTCGTGCAGATGCCGAACACCCCGGCCCCCGAGGCTGCGGGCCTGCGGCAGATCACGAACAACATCATGGGGCACGTCAAAACCCCAATCAATGCAAAGCACGAGGAGCACATCCGCAAGATGCGCGACATCGCGTTGGAGTTCTATGTGGCTCTGCATGATGCCGGGGGAACTGACCCCAATCAGGACCGTTTCGCCAACCGCAATCTGGCGATCGCGGCAACGGACATCGAAGTTGCGCTGATGCACGCCGTCAAGGGCGTCTGCACGAGGAAATAGCAAGGTGAAGAACCGCTATGAGAAGGGGCACCCCGGCAAGCCGATTCTTGAGTGCAACCGCGCGGCAGTTGCTTTCTTGAGGGCCAACTCGGCGTACACGATCCGCGAGATACACCTGAAATTCCCGGGGTCGTCGCTGGAAGTGCTCCGTTCTCACGCGGCCTACCACAACCTGCCCTATAAAAAAGAGCGTGTCGTGGGGCAAAGAGGGGCCAAAAGGGGCCCGATCATAGTTGACCCCGAAAAAGAGGCGAAGCTACAGGCTGAGCGCGATTCGGCCCCCGCCCACCTCCGGGCTCACCGGCTATTAGCTGGGTCGTTTGAATCACTGGCACGCCTATGGGGCGACTGGATCAAAAAATGAATCACGGTGAACGCGGCACGGGTCGTACGACCCGCCTACTTCGCGAGGCGCTAAAAGTTGCCATCGAAGGGCCCGAGCCCCGGCTCGTGTTCTTCGTGGTCCACGACAGCCGCGCCGATGACTATGACTTCCGGCTGATCGCCTTTGAGGTGAAGGACCAGCTCAAGAAGTACTCGATGGCCAACCGCATGATCCTGTTCAAGAACGGCGGACGCCTGCGGTTCGTGAACTGGGACGACCAGTTCCTCGTACACTTGGGCCGCGACAAGTTTCACATGTCCGGGTACCGGCCCGACACGCCAATCATTTGGGACCACGAGGCGAAGGACCGGTGGGAAGAACGCGAAATGGCCCGCAACCGCCCCCACATGGGCCGCCCGGAGAAGCGGCGTTGAAGTACCGCATCTACAACGCCCTTGAGCACTTCTTCTGGCGCACGCTATGCTGCCGCCCGGACGGGGGCTCGCTGCATAGCTGGTGGTATCACCACACGGGCAACATCGCGCGGTTCTTCCACCGCAAGAAGGGCTGCGCCCAATGTGCGGGCCGAGCGTACCGTCGATGAAGCGGACCGTAATATTCGGCCCTCCCGGCTGTGGAAAGACACATCGTCTTGCTGAGATAGTAGGGCAGTTCTTGAAGCAACGGGAGGGCCGAGTTCTTTTCACGTCGCACACGAAGGCCGCCGCGCAGACGGCGTTGGAGCGCGTGGGCGAAAACTCGCGGGTGGACACGTCCACGCTTCATTCGTACTGTTTCAAAGAGTTGAAGATGTCACGGGCCCAAACCGTCGACGACACGAAAATCACGGAAGTCTTCGAAGAGTATGGGCTAGATTGCGAGGACGGTGGCGATGGCCGCCGGTATCAGGAGGTGATGTCCCATGCCACCTGCACGGGTAAAGTCGTGCTGGAGTCGTACGAGCTGCTGGGATCGCCCGGCACTCGTGCGCACTTCATCGCCTTCGAGAAGTCGTACCGGCTGTGGAAGGACACGAACGGCTTCATGGACTTCAACGACATGCTGCTGAAGTTCCTCACCCATCGGCGCGGGTCGGGGCACGCGCTGCTCATGTTGGACGAAGCGCAGGACATGACCCCACTTCACTGGAAAGTGGTCAAACACTTCATCCTGCTGAACCCGCGCGCGTCGCTGGTGATAGCGGGCGATGACGATCAGTGCCTATACGCCTACGCAGGGGCCGACCCCCACGGCATGGCGCAGTTCGCGGAGGATTACCGTGCGAAAATCCACACGCTCACGCAGTCCTACCGGGTCCCGCAGATCGCCCACGGGATCGCCCAAAAGATCGCAGCCCGAATGGCTCGTCGACAGGAGAAAGTCTATGCCCCCACCGCCGAAATCGGAAACGTACAAAGCTTTGGAAGTTTTAGTTCGAACCAACTTCGGGACACACAACGAGACACGCTCATTCTGTACAACGATAAGTTTGTCCGGAAAGACGTCGAAGGAGAGCTTATCGACGCCGGAATTCCTTTCGTTGCAACAGGAGGATTCCCAGCCCCCCTACAATCCAAGGGAGCCAAAGCCGTCTATGCTGCGCTGGGAGACCCTCCGGATGTTGGTACCATTCGAAAAGGACTTAACGAGCGCGGAGTTGACCTCTTTAATGCAACGGGTATCGGGACAATTGTTGAAAAGATTAGACGCGGCGACCACTCTCTTATTAATTTCGGGGGAAATGAGTGGCTTGTCGGGGACTATTACCAGCGCGTTGACTGGACGCGAACCCCCAAGATAAGGATTTCGACGATCCACGGCGCAAAAGGCATGGAGGCTGATGACGTGCACCTGCTGCTCGATCAGTCACACGCTGCGCTGGAGTACGCGTGGAAAGACCCTGACGCCTCGCACCGCCTGTTCTACGTCGGCGTGACGCGGACCCGACACAACCTGTACACTTACGAAGGCGACAATGGCTACGAACTTCCCCAACACTGAGCTATTGCTCAGCAGGGACCTCGTGGCCTGCGACACCGAAACCACGGGCCTGCAGTGGTGGAAGGGCGACAAAATCTTCGGGCTCTCGATCTCGTGGAGAAACGATGACAAGACTTACGGGTCATTTTACGGGGACGTGCGCGAACCCGGCGTGCTCAGGTGGGCGCGGGATATTCTCCCTCGACTACGCCGACTCACAAACCACCACTTTAAGTTTGACCTTCACATGCTGCGGGAGGCACGAATCAATCTCGATCCGCGAAGGGTCCACTGCACACTCGTCCGCGAAACAATTCTCGACGAAGACCAGTATGAGTATTCGCTCGATCGACTCAGCAATAAGTACCTTGGCCGAGGCAAAGAGGAGATTTGGCCGGAGCTGGCGCGACTTTTCGGCGGTGCCCCCGATAAAGACACGCAGATTCTCAACCTCAAAAGGGCCCCCACTCCCCTCGTCGCGCGCTACGCGAATGTGGACTCACTCAATGCCCTGCAAATTCATGAGAAGCAGGAGTCGCTGATCGACAAGGAGGACCTGCAGCGTATCGCGTCGCTGGAACAGGCCCTCATGCGCGAAGTGATCGACATGGAACACGGCGGAGTTCCTGTGAGCATTTCCGCAGCGGAGCAGGCGAGCCGCCACCTGCAGCGCGAAATCGCCATTGGGCAAAAGACGATCGACCGGATGACCGGCATCAAGGGCTTCAACGTCAACTCGCCGATTCAGGTGAAGAAGCTGCTGGGGGTCCATCAGGACGCCAACGGGTTGTGGTGGACGAAGGACATGGTACGCTTGGAGCCCACCGAATCCGGCAAATCGGGCAGTTTAAAGACCGAGAAGCTGTACCAGTGCACGCTCCCCGAGGCCGGGGTGATCGCGGACCTGCGGTCGATGATCAAGGCCAAGGACACGTTCATTGACAAGTACATCCTCACTATGTCGCACAAGGGGCTCGTGCATGCCAGCATCAACCAGACAAAAACCGAAGAGGGTGATGGTACTTATACGGGTCGATTCTCAATTACTGAGCCCGCCTTACAGCAGATTCACAAACGAAACAAGAAGATGGCTGCCATTGTCCGGGCCTGCTTTATTCCGGACGACGGCACGGATTGGGCCTGCTATGACTGGTCGCAAAAGGATTTTCGGATATTCGGGCACTACGTTAATGATCCGAAAATCAATGAAATATTTCGAAGTAATCCATCCGCAGACTTTCATCGTGTCACCGCTGACATCACGGGTCTGCCGCGTGACCGTGATCAGAAGACAGGTGGCGCGAATGCTAAGCAGATGAACTTGGGCCTGATCTTCGGCATGTCGGCAGGCCGGATGGCTAAAGAGATGTTCCTCCCGTACACGCTGCGGGGTCAGTGCAGATTCCCCACGTGCGACATGCGCGGCGCGAACACGCAGCGGTCCCCATGTCAGTCCTGCGGTCACAAGGTGGAGCTGTACTTCGAGGCGGGAGACGAGGCACAGGCCCTGTTTGCCAAGTACCACCGCAATATCCCCGGGGCCGAGAAGCTGAAAAAGAAGGTGTCGTCGATCGCGCGTTCGCGGGGCTACATCACCACACAGCTTGGCCGCAGACTTCGGTTCACCGGGGACACGGCCTACAAGGCAGCGGGTATCCTGTTTCAAGGGCAGGCCGCAGAATCGATGAAGGTGAAGATCGTGGAGCTGGGTGAATACCAGCGCAGCCTCCCGAAGGGGGACGCGCGGCTCATGGTGGTTGTCCACGACGAGTACGACATTTCGCTGCGGCAGGGTCGCAGGCCGGAGATCGACAACGAGATTAAACACATCCTAGAGCGGTTTGACGGGGACATCACGCCCCTGCAGTATCGCATTCCTATTCTGTCCGACTTCGGACTTGGACCTAACTGGTGGGAGGCATCGAAGTGAAGAAGCCTCGCCCGGGCTGGAGGCACGCCACGCAGGCCGACAAGCAGGAATTTATCGACTGGCACGAAGCCGTGATGGAAAGACATAACTACCCGAAAGAAATACGGGACGAATTCAGGCGCAGTAGAGACAAGATGCTGGCCTCAGGATATCAAGTACAGGAGGAGTCAAAATGAGTTTTCGAACCCCAATCGTGGGCTATGAGGAAAGGGGGCACAGCGTGGCCATCTTCTCCGCGCCGCCCTGCGTATTCGTAGAAGTGGACGCCAAAGAGCTGGGTCCTTTTTACGCGAACATGGGGGCGGCCCGCGAGGCCGCCACCCGACACATCGACGGCATTGTGAAGGCCGAAGCCGAAGCCAAAAAGGAGAAGAAGCGTGCGTAAATTGACGATCGTTCAGGGCCTGCAGTACGGCTCCGAAGCCAAGGGCTCGGTGGCGGCGGTGGTAGCCCGCAACTGGAAGCCGGACACGACGGCTACCGCATGGGGCCCCAACGCCGGACACACAGTCCGCGACGGGGACTTTAAGTTCGTTTCCACCATGCTGGCCTCCGGTGCCCTGTACCCAAGCGTGCACACGATTTTGATCGGCCCGGGGTCGGTGGTGGACATTCTCAAGCTGGCAGCCGAGGTTGAGCTTGCGGGGGAGCGGTTGAAGGGCAAGTACCTGATCATCCACCCGCAGGCTCCGTTTTTGCTGCCCCAGCACGCGGAGGAGGAAAAGTCGCTGCTCCGCATCGGCTCCACGATGAAGGGCACGATGGCTGCAGTCGTCGACAAGATGCGCAGACTCGAAGGAACTATCGTCCGCAGCGCCGACTTGACGCCGTTGCTGCTGGTCGCGGCGAAAGTCGGGCTCCACGTGTCCACCAGCGAGAAGCTGTACGACGCAGCGGTCGACGACAGCGAACGACTGCTGGTGGAGGGGGCGCAGGGGTACAGCCTTTCGATTCACGGGCAGTTTTACCCCTACTGCACCTCCCGCGACGTGTCCACGGCGCAGCTTATCGCTGACTGCCGCATCCCGTTTCCAGTGGGGGCCGAGGACGTGGGCATCGTCGGCGTCCTTCGTACGTACCCCATCCGGGTGGCCAACCGGAAAAGTGGCGACGGACAGGAGTTCACGTCGGGCGGCTTCTACGACGACCAGCACGAGCTGGACTGGGAGCAGGACATGGGCCGCCCACCGGAATTGACCACCGTTACGAAGCTGCCTCGCCGCATCTTCTCGTTCTCGCACGAGCAGGTTTACAAGGCAATCCGACAGATCAGGCCGACGATGCTCGCGCTGACCTTCTGCGACTACATCGACGACCCGAACCTAGCTCGCGACAACTTGCAGGCCGGAAGCCGCACGATGCAGCTCGTGCGGGCGATTCAGGCGACGGCGGACCAGACCAACCGGAGCTGCTACGTCGAATCGCTGTCGTACGGTCCGGACCTGTCCGACATGTTCAGGCTCCTGCGGCCCACGGGCAAGCTGGACCGACACCCTTTCAGCTTCGGGGAGTAGCATGAACGACGTCATCAACTGGGACAGCATGTCCGACACGGCCAACGCGATCAACGCGTGGGCCAACCGTACCTTTCCGGGGCGGGGCCCTCGGTCCAGTTTGAACAAGCTGAACATGGAGGAAATCCCCGAGCTGCTCACGCACCTGAAAGAGCGCGGCCCGGAAGGGATTGGCGAAGAGTGGGCGGACTGCCTGATCCTGCTGCTGGATTTGGCTGTCATCTGGAAGGTCAACCCCGCCGAGGCCATCAAGCGCAAGATGGAAATCAACAATCACCGCATGTGGCTACGTGACCCGGACACAGGGGCATACAACCACGTCAAAATCAAACAGGTCGCAGACCAGTCAGGAGCCGAAGATGCCCGCAAAACATAGCAATCCACCTAGCCCCCGCTTGATCGAGGGGGCGAAGAAGGTTTGGCACCACTTTCGCGACCACCCCTCGCAGAGCTTGGACTGCATGGCCGTGGAGGGCCCACTGCTCACCAAACGCCTGCGGGGCCGTTATCGCTGGCTGCGTCGATTCGCAAGGGGTAACAAATGACAGCCGACGACGCAAGAAAGCTGGCCGAGACGCACTACACGCTGCTGCTCTCGACCGTCAAGCGGTGGATCAAAATCGAAATGGCCCGGGACCAGAGCGTGGCGGAACACTCCTACAACGTCGGCGTGTTGGCGCTCAGCTTATACGACTTCATGCAGGGGGAGACGCCCCATAACAGTTTCGACCGCGTGGCGTTGATGGAGTGGGCCCCAATCCACGATCTTGATGAAGTCGAAACCGGCGACATTCCCGCCGATTTCAAGAACGCAGTCCGGGCGATCGCCGGCGAGGGGCCGGTGGATCAAGCCGTGGACAACATCATGGCGGTCAAAGCCCCGCATTTCGTGTCGAAGAAGCGGGGCATGAAGGACTCATACCCCTACGACGTCGTGAAGATCGCGGACAAGTTGGAAGAGATTCTGTTCAACAAGAAGTACGGCCGAGACGCCCGGGCTCAGGCCGCGCAGATCGACGCGTTGCCACTGCTGCGGGCGAGACTGTTGAAGGCGGAGAAGGCCCACCCCCGGTACGACTGGCAGCGCGCCCGGGAGTGGTTAGGATATTTCTTGTACCCCGTCTATCAGCATGTGCCGCAAAGGGAAAGCATGCTGTCGATGCACGACCTACTCGGCCCGGCTAGCGCTTTCTGAGGGTGTTCGTCCGGTGAATAGCCGCTGCTCGGGCCTTCACTTCTTCCTTGCTCAAGCCGGTGGAATCTGACAGTTGCCTCAAAACGACGTCATGATCGGTGTTGAACTTCGGGGGCCGACCTTTGGCCCCCAATTTCATGTCCTTGTCGAGCTTCTTACCTAAAAGCCTCGAAACTTTTCCGATCAACTCGTCCGCGTTGGTGACCTTGCCGCCCTTCGCGAAGGTGGCCACCTTGTTCATGTTGGTGTCGGCCGCAACTTGCGATTCGAGGACCTGTCGCCCGCCGCGCCGAGTCGTCGGGCTGCTCAGCTTCTTCATGGCCGCCACGATGCCCGGGTCGCGGAGCGCGTCCGGGGAGGACTGCAGGGTCCGTAGCGCGGAACCCGTGTCGCCGTTGTCCAGATGCGCGATAGCGTCCTTGATCGCCTTGAGAGCGGAGTTGACCTTGCCGCCTTCGGCGTACTTGGCTTTCATACCTTTCACTGCGGCCATGCCGCCATCACACTTGTCCACATAGCCTCCAGAGTTGAAATTGGTGCGACGCGGCATACCGGCCACCCGTGCTCGTTCCTGCTCCTCTGCCGCCGCGAGGGCCGCTTGATCCGCCCTGCTGCCCGAATAGCCCACCGAATCATCGGAGTAGATCGGGCGCACGTCGTACAGCCCAGGTTGATCCTCGTCCGGAATGATCGTCGGGATTTCTTCCTCGTCCCCGAGCGTGCCGATGGTGGCACCGACACCCGCCCCGGTCAGGTAATTAACAGCTTTTGGGTCCACAGTAGGCGTGAACCACTCCGCGCCCTGCTCGATCCGGCGCAACATGCTGGGAGCCTTGGCGGTCGCTTCGACGCCTTTGGTGGCCAGCTTACCAGGGATCGGCAACTGCCCAAGCATGACGCCCAAGGATTCCGCGAAGTTCTCTTGGAAACCGTGAGCCGCTTTCAGCCTCATGTCCTCGCGCACCGCCTTGTGGATCGCGTCCGCCTTTTCGGCCGCTTTGGTCGCCCACTCGGGGTCCGCTAGCATGGCCTGCTTGACCATGTTGTACATCGGGTCCTGCAGTACCTGCTCTTCCGGGACACCCATGACGTTCTTCGCAAAAAATCCTGCGTAGGCGTCCAGCCCCGTCCGGGCCAGCGTCGTGGGCAGGGCCCCCAGCGCCTTGGTTTCATGCACGAGTCCGGGGGTCTCGCCTGCGGTAGGATTCCCTCCCTCGTCCAACCCGTACCACTGGGAGGCGATGCCGGAAAGCACGCGGGAACGGCGGCGATCGTCGCCGAAACCCATGTACTTGTCGGCGAATCGGCCAACCTTGTTAAGGATTGACCGATCGCGGTCTCGGGGCGGCACCGGGATGTAGTCGGTGATGCCTGCACGCTGTTCCTCGCGCACAGTACCGCGCGGACCGGCTACCGACTCCGCGTAGGCGCGGCGCTGCTCGGGGGTTTGTCCAGGTACGCCAGCCATTACTTGTACTCCTCTTCCATTTGTGCCGCGTCGCCCGGGGGTGTCGGCTGCAACAGGCCCGCAGCCAGCATCGCCGCCACCGCGCCCATTTTACCGGCCCTTTTGCCACGAATCTTGAGCCGCCCCTGCGCCGAGGCCAGCCGTTTCATCGTGGCGTCGAATGCCTTCACGTCGCCACGGTTGATGGTACGCAGTAGCGCATCCGCGTTCTTCTCGCTCATCGGCAGCGGGAAGCGCAGCCAGTTGTAGATGCGGTTGAGGGGCGAAATACCGCCCATGCCGGGCGTGTTCGCCATGCCGCCATCCAGCACGTTCGAGAGGATCGAGTCCTCCCTGCCAAGCGCCTGCGTTTTCTTGCCCTCAACCCGCGACGTCACATCCTTGTTGTTTTTATATAGGGCCGCTTCCCGGTCCATGGCCGCCTCGAAGATTTTCCACTTCTTGGGGTCGTCGAAAGTGGCGCGCAGTTTTTCGCGCATCGAGTCAGAGCCCAAGATGCGCTGCGCGGCGTTGAAGTCCGTGGTGGGCCTGCCAAGGGCTTCGAACAGATGCTGCGAGACGCCCGATCGGAAGGCATCTTTTTCGGCGAATGACATGTTAGCAACGGCCCGGCGAACTTCTTCGGGCTGCATGCGGCTCAGGTCCTCGCGACCCATCTTCAAGGCATCGCGGACTTCCAAATCGCCTGCGTACTGGTCGCGCGCCACCTTGTACTCGGGGGCGGCTTTGTCCAGTTCGTCCCGCAGACGGTTGCGAACACCGCGCAGGCTCTTGCCGAGCGGCGTGGCCCCGCTGGCCTCCTCCGTGTTGATCATCTGGTCGAAGCCGCGCTTCACGTAGTCCAAGAACTGGAGCGACGGCTTCTGCACCATGCCCCCGGGGCCGACTTTGCCGATCGGTACCCGGTCGTTCTCCATGAGGCGGAAAGCTTCCTTGATAGCCGTCTTGCCATCTTTGGTGCTGGCGATCTCATTAAACACCTTCGAGCTGATGCCCGGGTGCTTCTTGTACGCCGCATCGTAAAGCGGCTTGGAATTGCTGTACAGCTCCGTCTGCAGCTTGTCCAGTTCGCCGAAGTATTCGGAAGGAGCGAGGCCCTTGTTGATCTGGTCCCCCACGCGCCCGGTGGACTTATCCTGAATGTCGTGCTGCTGGGCCAAGAACTTGTCCGACTCTTCCCCGCCCCGGGTGGCAGCCTTCTCGATCAAAGCCTTCGTCCGGCGACCGCCCACATCCTGTACGCCCTGCGGCACATTGATGCGGTCGGAGGCGCGAAGATCGGCCGCGACCTGCGAAAGATCGATCTTGTCGCGATTGGCTGCAAGAACGAGCTTCTCTTCCGCAGGCGACAGTGCCCGGCCGGTGGCCTTATCGACCAACTGGCCCACCTTGTTGTAGATATACTTCGTGCCGAGGGCGGCCACGGGGGCAACAAGGGCACCCGCTCCGGCCCCCGTAAGGGCACCGACATCCCGGTCCTCGACGTTTCCGGTGGCCCCGAGGACGCCTCCCGTGAGGGCTCCGATGCCCGCCGCTTGGAGGAGACCGCCTCCGCCCGGGACGGCAGCCGCCGCAATGGGGAGGAGCCCGAGGGAGAACGCCGTGGCCCGCTCGGAGGGGCTCTCGGCGTCGTACTCGGAGTATTCGGCGCGGTCCTGAGCGGCCCCCTCCGGGTCCACCGTCCCCCGTATTTCGTCCGCCGTACCCAGCGTCAAGCCCTGCAAAGACGCGTACAGTGCCTCGCGCAAGTGGTCGGTGTCGTCCTCCGGGTCGCCGGTAAGCTCCGACTCGTCATCAGGCACGCCGTAAATGTCGTCGTCCGAAACCACCGGACCGCCCTCAGCGTACCGAGTTTTGCGCAACTGCGTCTCGACTTTGCCTAGGGCGTCGTCATACTCCTTCTCGGTGATGCTGCCCTCTTCAAACAGAGTGTCGTACAACTTGCGACGGCGCAACAACTCCGCGTGCCGGACCCCTTGAGCTGTGTTGCCTTCGATCAACTTGAAGCCGCGCCGCAGAACATTAACCTTGCCGCCCTCAGCGAAAGCGGGTACAGCGGGCGTATCGTCACCGGGGTAACGCCCCGGTTCCTGCTCCCCCGCGTCCCCGACTGGCACCTCCTCACCCTCGTCGGTTACCACATTGTCGCCCATCGCCGAACGGAAGAAGGTCTTGTAGTCCTTGCGACCGGCGTTCACGACGAAATCGTTGGGTTTGGTGCGATCGAAGATCGGGTTGGCTTCGAGGTACGAACGCCACGCGGCGTCGGCCCCGCGCAGGTGCCCGTTGAGCGCGGCGTAGTCCTGCATGAAGCTGATACGGTCGATCTCATTCTTGCGCATGATCTTGTAGGCCGTCGCGATACCCCGGTTGGCCTGAAACTTCTTGCTGCGTGAAACGGTAGCCAGCCTGAACTGCTGGGCGTCAAAGTTGGACACCGAGCCTTCGCCCGGCTGCTTCATTTGACGGGACACTTCGGCCGTGATCGAGTCCATGTTCTGTTCAGCCGCCGACAGGCCGGGCTTGAGGCCCGCGAAGAAGCCCGAGTCCACCTTGCGGTTGAGCGACAGGAAGCGATTCATCTTCGCGATGCCGTCGGCAGCCTCTGACTGCACCTGCGCGAGATCAGCCATGCGCTTCTCGGTATTGCGCTGTTCGATGCCCATGGCCGCATTTTTCTGCTTCGTACTCAGGCCACGGTACGGGTCAATCACGGCAATGGGGACGCCGAACGTGTGCGCCTGATCCTGCAATTGCAAGGCGGCCTCGGGCGAACCCTCCGGCGCGTCGGTGCCAGCGGTCGCAGCGGTGTTCTTGCGGTCGATCTCGTTCAACTCCGCAACTTTCGCGGTGAATTCGGGAGTGCCGGGCTCCAAACCAAGATCGAACGCAATCTTGCCGTTCTTGGACGGCGGGGCGCGACCAGCAGCACCCGCACCCGGCCGCACTTCGCGACCGAGGGTTTTCAGAGCTTCCTGCAGCAAACGCGTGTTGTTGGTGGCCCGCGCCTTGGCCACGTCCAGTCGGGCCTGCGCAAGCTGGCGGTCGATCGCCGACACCTGCTGGCCGTACACGGTGGAGGCGGCGTCCTGCTCATCGTGGAACTTGCGGCGGTTCGCGTTCACTTCTCGCTGTCCACGCGCCACATTGCCGATGGTCTCGCCGAAGTGACCCGATCGGGTAGGGGCACCGAAGCCCTCCGCCAACGCCAACCACTTCTCGGACTGGTCATACTTGCGGCCAAGCAAACGCTGCCGCGCTGCTTTCAGCTCGTTCTTCGCGTCCTCGGCCGCCTGCGCCATATCGGCTTCGACCTGATCTTGCTGCTCCCCGAGTTCAGATCGTTCGACGCTCAGGTCTGTGTACGCCTTGCGGGCCAGCTTTTGGGCCTCCTGCGTAGTGTACTGGTTGCCAAGCCCAGCCAACACCGCCAGCGGAGCAGCACCGGTCTGCATGACGCTCTCTTCGTCGTCGCCGTATTCTTCGTCCGCCATGTTACTCTCCGTCCTCATATTCGGGAACGCCCATCCACTCTTCCCGCGTAGGCAGTCGCCGCTTGGACCGCAGGTGTGCCATCATTTCGTCGAGCGATTCGGTGTTTACCCGGCCGCCGTCACGCCAGCCCGCACCTCCGCCCCAGTCAGTACCACCCCCGCCGCTTTCGAAGGTCCCATCTGGGCCACCTCCGCCACTGAAGATGTTGCCCCAATCAAAGCCGCCGTCCTCGCCGGTGCCCATGCCCTTGACTGCGGAAATAAGTGACAGGATCGTCGAGGCGTTCGATGGACCGTACTGGGACCCCGCCAGCGGACCCTTCTCAGTCGAAGTCTTGGTCGTGTCATACGGCATGCCGCGCAGAACCGAGTTGAGCCAGTCTACCTGCTGGCGCGGGTAGTCACGCTGCTCCTCAAAATCACCGTAGGCAAGATCGAGGTTGGCCTGATCCAGGCCCTGCTGTTTGTCACCGATCGCACCAATAGCTGCAGCATCCGCCGTGCCCAAGCCGTACTCCGCCTGTGTCAGCGCGCCGAGATCGCGTCCGGCCTGCCCGCGAATTGCCGCATCTTGCCCGGCGAGGTTACCGACCGTGGAAGCCAACTGACCCTGCCGGTTCGCATCGGCCCCGAACAACGATCCCGCCGTTTCGAAGCCTTTGGACCGCGCCGCGAGCGAGGTGCTCTGCAGGCCCTCGGTCAAGTCTCGGGAGGCCCTGTTGGCCTCACGCATGTGGGCGGTCGAGCCGTACTGACCAGCAGCCGTGAACTGATTCTGCAGACCGGGTTTGAGCTTCTCGTCATAGAAGCGCGAAGCGTCCAACTCGGCCCGGCTGATCACGTCATCGACGTACGGGTCCATGTAGGCCGCACGGGCCTCGGGGAACGATTGCGAAGCGCGACTGATATAGGGGCTTGCGGCCCCGAGTGAGTCGGTTTCACCCGCCTGCTCCTCGAAGGAACGCGCCAAGTCCATGCCCGGCTTGTAAGAGCCAACATTCTGCCGCGTGAGGTCGAACCCCTGCTGCTGCCCCTCCGTGAAGTCCGCAATGCGCGGCCCGCCGTAGGTCTGGTAGCCCTCGCCCGCGATCGAGTTCGCCCGGGCCACCGTGCCTTGCAGGTAGTCGGACATCCACTTGGGCATACTCTCGGTAGAACTGCCGTAAGTGGTAACGCTCGGCGGCGGCTTGCCCTCGAACAGAAAATCCAGGACACCCATCTTACTTACCTCCGCGATAATTCGTTAATGCGCCGCCTCGGGCGTACTCGTTTTTGCGACGGCCTAAGGGGCGCGTGTCGCCCCCCTGCGGACCGACTTCGCGGCGCAACTGTCTCACATCCCGCTCCAGTTCCTCGGCGGTCGCCCGACGTGGCTCCTGCTTGGGTGGGCGGCGAAGGGCTTGCTCCAATACGGAGTTGATGCGACGGAGATTGGCATTCGGGTCTGGCTTCGGCTTGCGCTTGAAAAGGGCCTTGAGTGCACCGCTCACCTTACCGCCCTCAGCCAAGTACTGCAGGGGGTGGCCTTTCGCGTCAGGTGAGATTTTCCCTTTAGCAAGAGCCTGTCCCTTGTGTCGGCGAATGCTCTCACGCATGGTATCGAGTTTTTTCGCGCCAGCTTCCGGGCTCCCGTCCCCGAGCAATGCCACAGTTTCCGCATCGATGACATATTCGTTCTCAGATAGCTTTGCATCGATGTTGTCGTCACGGCCACCCGCACCGGTACCATGGGAAACAAACTGGGTAGGCGTCTTACGATCGCCGACGGCAATGCGCACGCGCGGGTCGTCCATCCCGGGCAGGTTCGAAAAGTTTCGCAACTCCTGCGAAGGCTTGCCCTTCGGACGCAGCGGATAGTGCTTCAACGCGCCACCTTCGGCCATCGGTGGCCTGTAGAAGGTGCCCTCAGAACCCATTCCGTATCTCACGCCCACCCCCGGATTCGAACGAATCCTATCAAAAGTTGATGCCGGTAAGGAGGTGCCACCGCCCACCGGAGGAACAATACCTGTGTTGCCGTTGGCGGCGATCGCAGCTGCCCCGTCCGCCGATAAAGCTGCGTTGCCCGCACTCAGCGCGCCTTGAACAAGCTTGGGGTTGGACGCGAGCAGCTTCGCCCCTGTGGTGGCTGCGTTGCCGAGCACGCCCGAGCCCGCCTCGGTCGCAGCGAAGCTCTTGGCTCCTGCCCCAGCCAATTTGCCCAAACCCTTTCCCCCATATATCGAGGCCACCACGTGCGCCACGTCCTGCATGTCCTTAGCATAGCCCGTGGCCTTGCCGGTGCGCGCCTCGTAGTCGGCATACCGCGTATCGAGCGCCCCACCCATTTGGTCAACCAGCGGATTCATTTTCTTGCCAGTAACCTCACTTCCAATCTTGGAGCCGAGCGGATCGACGCCAAATAAGATGTGCCGAGGGTCATCCCAAACGCCCTTCAAAATTTGCTTGCCGTGGTCCAGCTCGAATCCGATCAGGTTCGAAGCCTTGTCCATGAAGCTCTGGTTCGACGTCGACTTCTTGTACGCTTTGTTATAGGCGTCCTGCTCGTCGGTCGGATCGTAGGTCGCGGCCTGCCCACTCTCGTCGGTGTATGAGTAGCTGCCGTCCTTCTGCTTCTTGGCGTCGAATACACGACCATCGGCAAAGTTGATCTTGCCTTTCTTGTACTTGAAGCCGTACCGTAGCTCGGGCTTGAGCATACCACCCGCGTACGCGTCGCCCTTCATGCCGAGATCGCGGAGCCACTGAGGCAAGTCCTTGTTCGTCGTCTTGTTGCCGGTACGCCCATCAACCGAGAACGAATCCATGACAGCGCCGCCCTCAGCTAAAGGCTGCTGCTGGTTGGCGATGATGCCGCGAATGCGGTCAGATAGCGTACCGCCAAGAGTTGATCCCACACGATCCGGGGGAGCAACACCGACTGGGACGCCCTCTGTGGGCGCAACCGGAGGAGTAGTGGGCCGAAAGAAAGTGTGCTCCGGCCCCATGCCGTAGCGCAAGTAGTTCGTAGGGCCCGGAGCCTGTTCACGGTTGAGCGCAGACAGTGGCCCCATTACATCCGACCCACCCCCACCCGTGTTGGTAGTAACGTTCTGGACGAGAGCCTCTTCCAGCTCCTTCTGCGGGTTTTTAAGCGCGGCATTGCCAGCCTCTGATACTCCGCGCATGAGCGCCATCTGTGGGAAGGCAAGCGTGGCCACGTCCAAGATGCCCCCGGCCACCTTCGAGATACCAGATTGCTCCCGGAAAGGATCGGAAAACTTACCGAGTTGGTTGCGAAAGGCCATCGCCTCTTTGAACTGGTCGCCGCCCAAGTCCTTCTTGGTCTGTCGAGTCCAGTCCTTGACACCCTTCGCCCCCTCCTTGTAGGTATAAATACCATAGGCGTCCCGCCCGTTGCCAACGTACGAGTTCTTGAGGAACTCGGGGACACGGGGAGCTTCACCAGGGTAGCCAACCCTCTTCCACCATGCGTCCAACTCGGCTTGATCATAGCCTTTGGTGAACTTTAGTTCTTTGCTCGGCATTATTGTAGCTCCACCACTTGGTTGAACCGTTC
>Ga0214473_10002004_pt1 | contig 25727 bp, 22 predicted proteins | sample RVTome_7_FD_203509 | JGI IMG/M metagenome (GOLD analysis project Ga0214473, IMG submission 203509) | Soil microbial communities from uranium-contaminated site in the Upper Colorado River Basin, Wyoming, United States - RVT98D197 | ecosystem: Environmental > Terrestrial > Soil > Contaminated >...
GACATAGACAATCACGTCATAGAATTGCTCTCGTTCTTTCTCGCTATACGTCGGCTCGGGAGTCAGGACTTTTCTAAGCTCATCTGATTCAAGAACCTGCGCGCCAATTCCAAGTTCGTTTAGCCTCTCTGTCAAAGCCGCCGCTATTGTGGATTTTCCTGAGGCTGGAGTTCCGGTCAGCCAAACCGCAAAACCCCGTTTTTTTTCCAAGATACTCTCCTTGTTTGATAACTTAAGAGCTCGGCCGCTGAAACCATGATCTTGATTACACATGAAAATTCAATGCAAAATGCAAATTTCAAAGTGCAAATTTCAAATTTTGAAAACCTTAAACCAAATCATTTTGCATTTTTCATTTTGCATTTTGCATTCTCTGGTCTTTGAGGTAATCATTCACCTTATCTATCTCGAAAACTTCGACGTCCAGAACATTGTGAATGAAGTTGAAAATCTTCTTTCTTATTTCGATCTCAAGATTCGGATACCAGATAGGATTTGCAATAACCAGCGCCCGCCAGACATAAAAAGGCTGGATCAGCTTAAGCATCTCATTATCCTTAGTTCCTTCCAAATAATTATTCATAAACATGCGAAATAGGCTCTCAAAAGCCCCGGTCAGCTCACCGTGTTTCTGAAGTGAGAAAAACACATAATTTATGCTCATTGCGCTAACATCATCCGCCGCCTCTCCCCATTCCCCGCGGCTTCGATCAAGAACGGAAAAATCGGCGCCTCCTTGAAAAAGAATGTTCCAGGGATGAAAATCGCCGTGTTCTTGGCACAACCTGTAGCCTTTATTCTTGATTTTCCATCTCCACCCGATGCACTTTTTCTCGATCTCCTCGAGTCCTTTTCTGTCAATAAAGCCCAGATCATCCGGGTAACTATCCAAAAGTCCCATAATACACTCGCCGTGTCCGAGCAAATCTCGAATTCGTCTAAGATAAAGCTCAGGAGCATCCTTTTTTGATTTGTGGATTTCAACCAGATAGTCGGATAAAGCGAACGCTCTGGCAGCATCAAGATCGGTGAACTTGTCTTGATCTTTGATTCGCTCAAGGTCAAGAAAATACTCACTTCCCTGTTCAAAGCGGACAAGCTGAAAGAATTCTTCACCCTGTCCGACGGACAGCAAGCGGCCTTCTCTGTCAAAAGCCCCGACGTCAATTGCATGAACATGTTTTGGAAGTTTGTTAAACGACGAGTGCGCCCAGAGAAGTGCCTGCGCCCTGTCAGAGAAATGATCATGGCCGAAACCATACCCGGGCCTCATTGTGTTGAGAACAGCCTTTTCCTGTTTGCCGCCAACCCTGTACTCAATAAGCAGCGGATTACCGTAGCCATATCCCTTAAGATCGTCTTCCTGCAGCACCTTCTTTTCTTTTTCCAGACCGCCAAAGTACATGATTTGAACGTCTTTGTCATAGAGATTTGAAAGATACGCTTTTACTTCTTCAACGCTCAGTTCCGGCATATGCTATCACTCCTTAGTCTTTCTTCGTTGAAATTAATAGAATTGGCCTTTTTCCGTCCCTTCGACTCTGACCCTCCGGCCCCGGAAGGGTTCTGGGATTCAAGGAATCAAGGATTCAAGTAGCATCCTTCGATCTCTTTCGTACTCTCCTGCAATTCCTGCGTTGTTCTAGAAAAAAGGCAAGGCATACTTCTACTTCTGGCACTTGGGACAGAAATAAGCGCTTCGGCCACCGATTTTCGTTCTCTCCACAAACCCTGAGCATTGAAAGCAGGGCTGACCCTCTCGTCCGTAAACCTTGAGCCGCGGAACATATTCGCCCGGATTTTCAAAAATATCAACATACGAATTAACCGATGAGCCCCGATGCTTGACCGCGGCCGGCAGGATCTTCTGAATTCCTTCGTAAATAAGCGAAATCTCCTTAGCAGATAGCGCGGAAACATCTCTAATAGGAAGCACGCCTGCATAAAATAGGACTTCGTCAGCATACACATTACCGAGTCCGGAGAGAAAATTTTGATCCATCAGAATGGGCTTAATTTTGCCCTTTCTCTTCGAGGTTAGAAGCCTCTCAAACTCGGCCAAGCTCAGTTCTGTAGCTTCCGGCCCCAGTTCAGCCAGTTCCTTGATCTCAGACAAACCCGAACCGGATACCAGTTTGATGTAGCCGAATTTCCGAACATCACGGAACTGTAATTCATGCCCGCCATCCAACTTGAAAACGATGTGAGTGTGCTTGTCAACCGGTGAGTCGATAAGCTTATATAGCAACCTGCCTGTCATCTTCAAGTGAATCAGCATAGTCTGCCCCGTCGAAAGATTAACGACGATTATCTTCGAGCGTCTCTTTACCTCCGTGACAGTGCTTCCTTCGACGGACTTGCTGAATTTCTCAGCCGAAGAATTGACCAAGGGTCTGTCTCTGACCACCTCAACTTGAACAATTCGCTTGCCCTTCAGTTCCTTTTGAAGCTCTAACCTAATAGTCTCGACCTCAGGCATTTCAGGCATTTGACAATCGGCCCCCGTCATTGATGTTCTGCCAACGTTTGACCAAGGCTGACAAAGACCCCGGCACGCTGCAAAAAATCAAATATCAAAGATAAAAAATCAAAATTACAGATCAAAATGTAAATATATTGACGCTTTCAGAGTAACCTTGCTTGAAGCTAATCTACTCCTACCGCGATTCGGTCTCTTAAAGAAAAAGTCCATATAACTTTGTCCAACCATTTTTGACCTTTGCTTTGTCATTTTGATTTTTGCTTTTTTATTTTTGATTTATTGTAGATCGCACGATCACTGCGAAACATCCCCTATCCATCAACAAACAATTGCTGCCATATGTAATCAGCCATTTACTCAGGCATCCGCTCGAAGCTCATTTCTTCCAGTCTCTTAATCCGGTCCTCAACAGGGGGATGAGTGTTCCACAGAGCCCAAGCTTTTCTTGAACGCAGATTGGCCGGGGTAGCAATATAGAGCGGAGCCGTTGCTTTGTTGGCGACTTCGAGAGGTTCAGTATCGGATGCTATTTTCATCAGCGCGTGCGCGAGACCCGGAGGATAACGAGTTAGCATAGCGCCGCTCGCATCCGCCAAATACTCTCTTTGCCTGGACAAAGCCAGCCTAATGAGCTGCGCGATAATCGGAGACAGAATTGCCAGGACAAGCCCTAGAAGCATCAGAACAAGACCGATGTATCCGGAATCCTCATCCCTTCGTCTTCCACCCCAAAGGAAGCTTCTAAGCAGCCAATCCGAAAGCAAGGCGATAATCCCAACCATAACTACTGTTAAGGTCATTAGCCGGATATCGTAGTTTCTTATATGCGAAAGCTCATGAGCAACAACGCCTTCAAGCTCCTCGCGATTCATTTTTTGAAGCAGTCCCGTGGTCACAGCGACAGCAGAGTGCTCCGGGTCACGACCGGTTGCAAACGCATTCGGCGCGGAATCGTTGATGACATAGACTTTTGGCTTGGGGATGCCCGCCGCAATGGCGAGACCTTCAACCACATTATTTAGATGAGGGAATTCTTCCTCCGAGGCCGAGCGCGCTCTACTCATTGTGAGAACAATTCTATCGCTATAATAGTAGCTGCCAAAGCTCATGGCAACTGCAATGACGGCCGCTGCGAAGGTGCCCGCATATCCAAAATAAGTGACTCGCCCAAAAACATAGCCGATGAGTAGAACGAAGAGCACAAAGAAAAAGATCAAGAAAAAGGATCTTCTTTTGTTGCCGGCGATTTGTTCATACATGGTAAGTCTTAAAACTCCACTTTTACGGGCTCTCTGGAAGCCTCTTCAATCTCAAAATAATGGCGCTGCGTAAATCCCAACATCCCGGCTACCATGTTGGTGGGAAATGTCTGGATCATGGTGTTAAACTTCATCACGGTGTCGTTGTAAAACTGGCGGGAAAAGGCAATTTTGTTCTCTACTCCCGAAAGCTCTTCCTGAAGCATTAGGAAATTTTGATTGGCTTTTAAGTCCGGGTAGTTCTCCGCCACTGCAAACAGAGTTTTCAAGGCTCCCGTAATCATATTCTCCGCTTTGCCCTGTTCTTCAACTCCGCTTGCTTGCATCCCCTGAGTCCTTGCTTTTGTTACGTTCTCAAAGACTTCCTTTTCATGCTTGGCGTATCCCTTTACAGTCTCAACCAGATTGGGAATTAGATCGTACCGCTTCTTTAGTTGGACATCGATTTGAGCCCAGCCATTATCGACACGGTTTCTTTGAACCACCAAGCGATTGTAGATGAAAATTAAAAAGACTACGCCTATAACGACGATCGCTATCAAGGCAACAAAAAAGAGACCAAAGACACCTACAAATGCCATAATCCCTCCTCTTCAAAGACTTTTTTTATCAAATTAAGCACAATCATAGGCCAGCACCTTTCTTTTGTCAATGCAAGCATACTTGGATATAATCGACCCTGGGCATAATTCCCCAGGGTCGTTCTGAGTCCCGACTTGTCGGGACGAACAATCTTGCTAGCTAGCGGAGATCCTTCCGCTACATAGTTTGCGCCTTCAGAGCTCAAAACCTTGGATACCATAACACAACTTCAGGAGCCTCAATGCTTTTTCCGATTTATGATGAAAACCCGACGAAAACCTTTCCCTGGGTCACATTGAGCCTTATTTTGGCAAACACCCTGATCTTTCTTTACGAATTATCCCTAGACTCAGCAGGACAACTTCAGCAGCTCTTACAGACAGCAACGTTAGTTCCCTACGAAATCACGCATGGGGTCAAGCTTCTTCCCAACGCACCAGACATTGGGATTTTGGCTGTATTTACGTCCATGTTCATGCATGGCGGCTGGCTGCACGTAATCGGAAATATGTGGTACCTCTGGATTTTCGGAAACAATATAGAGGACTCGTTGGGCCATTTCAAATATCTCTTCTTCTACCTGATGTGCGGAGTCGGAGGAGCAATCGGCCACATTCTTGTCCAACCGAACTCCCAGGTTCCGACTTTAGGCGCTAGTGGCGCAATCGCCGGGGTTCTGGCTGCCTATCTAATCCGCTTCCCGAATGCCAGGATAATCACGCTCGTACCGATTTTTTTCTTCATTCAGCTCATAAAGCTTCCCGCTATTTTTCTGATTGGATTCTGGTTTTTCATTCAATTGGCAAGTGGTGTCGGCTCGTTATCAACTCAAGCTTCCGGTGGGGGCGTCGCATGGTTTGCGCATATCGGTGGCTTCATTACAGGGATAGCCTTGGTCATGATTTTGCCAAAAAAGAACAGCAGTAGGATCGAAGAATACTAGCTCACAATATCTACCGGCACTCCAATAGTAACAATGTCAAAAAGCTCCTCGACGTCATGCTTGTACATCCTTATGCAGCCGTGCGAAGCTGCATGTCCGACAGACCCGGGATTTGGAGTTCCGTGGATTCTGATCGCAGGAGCATTAAGCTCAATTGCGCGGGTTCCCAAAGGATTGCCCGGTCCGGGAGGAATAACCGCCGGCATACTCGCTGACCAGCCCGAGTGCGGATTATGCCATGAGGGATTTTTCCTTTTGCCCACAACCTTCCAATGCCCTTTTGGCGTTGGAAAATCGGCACGGCCGATGGCACAAGGATAGGTTTTTACCAGAGCGCCGTCACGGTAGAGAGAAATCCTCTTTTGAGAGAGGCTTAGAACAAGTCTGGTTGTGTCGATCTCAAATGTCCACTTCTTCTGAAGCGAATTGCCCGCCGCGTCAACTACTTCTAAAACAGCCTCATGTTTTCCATGAGAAAGAAACTTCGAAGAATAGGTAAGCTCATTCTTATCAAAGTTGAAATCCCCGTAGACCTGGATATTGTCTATGCGCAGGACGGAAGAATCAATCCTTGAATCTTTCTCCTCAAATTCAGCAAGGACCGAAACCTTCTCCGAATGCATCGTTTCTCCGTCTCCCGGTGAAAGACTCATGACACTGGGAGGTGCCCGATCAATTACCACGGGAATTACAACCGAGGTCTCGTTTCCTGCCTGGTCAATCGCATCGACCTTGAACTCGTTCTTGTCTGCCAATTGATATAAGCTCACACTGAAATGGCCGGTTTCGTCCACAACAGGAGACGAAAGCGCTCTTCCATTCAAGCTGACCTTTATTTCTGAACCCGGCTCAGTTGATCCTTCAAGATCGTGAATCCATGACCTTGGGACCGCAATCATCGGACTGGAGTGAGAAAAAGCAATTTCGGGAGGAACTGTGTCCGTAGTAAAGTACCATCGCAAGTCAACTCGACGTTTGAAAAGCCACCAATAAGTCAACCGGGCCTTAACTACATGCCCGCCTTCTGGAAGGTTTTCAGGAGAGTAAGCGAAACCATTAGAAACAGGTTCAACCAGTTCGCTGATGTCTTTGCCATCAATAAAAACCTTGCTGGCAAGCAACCTGGCGCCAATCGCGTACGGCCAGGCGGCGGAGATGACGGGGGAAGAAGTAGACAAAGAGACACTCTTCGCAGGAGTTACTTTGACCCCTTGATAGGCAAACGCATAAATTGCGCCCCAAGTCGCCACTAAAGCTACCAGGCCAACGATAGCACACACCAGGAGGACTTTGCGACCTCGAGTCATTTGGGCGGCCCCATTCTGATCCGTAACAGATCGGAATATTCTTATTCCTTCTAATCTTTATGGGATAAACAGATGTATTTGTCAAGGGTCAATCGAACAATATTTCGTGGGACTTTTGGGGCTCTGACTTTCATGATTCAGGGCAATCAAGCCGGAGCCCCGCTTATTTATCCTTACTCCAGATTCAATTCGACGCCGTCAGTTGTCCATTTGCCGCGCGTGCCCTTTGTGCGGTAAACACCTTTGCCTTTCAGAACAACGACGCCTTTTCCGTGAGCAACAAGATGTATTCTTACGCCTTCGACCTTTACAATCACGTTTGAACCGCTTATTTTTGCCCGACCGCCAAAACCTGCATAGACCACGGTTCCATCCGGAAGTTCCTTCTTCCTTCCGTATCCCTTGACATCAATTTCGGCATCTCCACCCACGTCTTTGACTGACAATACGCCATTGCCCCCCAACAATGGAATGGGTAAAATCATGCAATCCGACAGTCTCCATGTTAAGACCAAAAGATGCATCATCCATGCCGGCAAGAGCCAACAAATCCTTGAGCAACTTCGCAAGCCGCTTGCTTTCCTTGTTTATGATAAAAAGCGACTTCTTGGAAGATTCTTCATCGCTCGCCACACCATCCAGCAATGCTTGAGAAAAACCCTCAATTGATGTAAGCGGTGTTCGAATCTCATGCGAAACGTTGGCTACAAAATCCTTCTGGGCCTGAGACGCTTTTCTGACCCTTCCCGCCATACCGTTAAAACTCTTTGTCAAGCGTCCGATTTCATCTTCGGAAACAACGGGTATTTGTTGATCGTAGTTTCCCTCTCCTATCTCGTCCGCAGCTTTTGCCAGCCTGCGAAGCGGAAAAGAGATGTAACTCGATAGATAAAGCGCGGTAGCGATGGAAACCAAGGATGAGATGGCAGTCGCCCAAAGCAATAATCCCAGAAACGGCGATTGAGCCCGTCTTATGTCTCTCAGCGGCTTAACCAGGACAATAAATCCTTGAAATGATGAGAGCTTCACCGGAACAATCGATGCAACAACGTCCATCCCTAGCTCCGGGAAGTATCTTTCGATCGTTTTCGGTTCACTCAAAGCTCTAGGCGGCAATCTAAGGGGCAATCGGTCCTTTTTTGCCCCGATCCGGTCTCTTAATTGTCGATTCGAATCCCCCAGGACGGAACCATTTTCATCCACCACAAAGATTCTCGCATCAATTAGCCGCGCCTGCGTCAGCAGGATTTTCCGGGAGCTGGTCAGTCCCGCTTTTGAGACGGCTTCGATGGCCGGAAGTTGTCTGGAGAGTTCCACGCCCGCTCTTTGAAGCTCTTGCTTCCTCATGCGAACCGTGTAATCAACCCAAAAGTAATAGAACAGCAAGCCGGCTACTGAAAGCGAAAGAAAAACAACTAAGGCATAAGAGGCGATCATGCGAGACCTTAGACTCCTAAACATCCTTTTTCCCTTTGAATTTGTAGCCTACACCCCAAACCGTCTCAATGAATCGAGGTGTTTCTCTGACATCATCGAGTTTCTCTCTGATCCTGCGCACATGCACGTCAACGGTCCTGACTTCACCGTAAAAATCATATCCCCAGACTTTCTCCAGAAGACGCTCTCTGGTAAATACGATCCCCGGATTGTTCGCTAACTCAGTCAAGAGGTCGAACTCTTTAGCTCTAAGCAATATCGCCTTGCCGTCCAGCACAACCTCCCTTTTGGGAATGTCTATTCTCAACACGCCGAAAGCAAGCACGCAACTACCTTGTTCTTCAACAATAAGTTTTGATCTTCTGAGGACCGCTTGAACTCTGGCCACAAGCTCACGCGGGCTAAAAGGCTTGGTTAGAAAGTCATCGGCTCCCAAACCCAAACCTAAGACCTTGTCCGCCTCAGACTCCTTGGCCGTCAACATAATAATGGGAACTATGGATTCTTTCCTGATCTCGCGGCAAATGTCCCATCCGTCCATCCCGGGGAGCATAATATCCAAAATTATCAACGACGGAGAGAGAGATCTGAACGTCTCGAGTGCTTGGAGACCATCTGAAGTACTTGCGGTCTCATAGCCCTCAGCTTCAAGATATAGCTTTACCAGTTCTGCAATATGCTGTTCATCTTCAATGATTAGGATTGTCTCGCTCAACAAACTCACCCTCCAGTTGGGAAAGAGTATAGCATAGGGATTTTCTTGACTAAAACCGGAGGTGGTTTTTTGGTTGGTCCCGCCCAAATTTGTATATTTCTTTCCTGCTAATTTGGAGGTTTATTCAACAGACTGTAGAACATATATATCGATAAGCCAAAAGGAGGAGATGGGTTTGAGCAAATATCCAAGCGACAAGTTGAGAAACATAGGGCTGATCGGCCATGGAGGATCAGGAAAGACTTCTATTATCGAATCGGCCCTTTTTACCGCCGGGGCAACCACGAGGTTGGGCTCGGTTAGCAACGGAACAGCCACAACTGATTATGACCCTGAAGAAATAAAGCGAAAGATTTCAATCAATGCCGCCATTGCACCGGCCCAATGGCAAAATCACAAAATAAATTTCCTGGACACCCCCGGATACGCAGATTTTATCGGCGAGGTAGTAGGTGCATTGCGGGTTGTAGACAGCGCATTGGTTCTGGTGGACGCGGTCGCAGGCGTGGAGGTTCAAACCGAAAGGGTGTGGCACTATGCCGATCAAAATGAACTGCCCCGCCTTATCTTTATTAACAAAATGGACAAGGAAAACGCCAGTTTTGAATCCACTGTTGAAATGGCAAAAGAAATATTCGGCGACAAGCTGACGCCCATTCAGCTACCCATCGGCAAAGAGGCTTCTTTTGAGGGAATCGTTGATCTGATCAATATGAAAGCCACTACATACTCGGACGGCAAGCCGGCTGAAGGAGATATCCCAGCCGAGCTGCAGGACCAGGCAAATGAATACCGGGAGAAACTGATTGATATAGTCGCTGAGGCAGATGATCAAATGCTGGAAAAATACCTTGAAGGCGAAGAGCTTACTCCGGATGAAATTAAGAAGGGTCTAAGAGCCGCCATACTAAACCAATCCGTCATCCCCATAACATGCGGGTCCGCAACCAAGAATATCGCGGCAAGTGCGCTGCTTGATACAATTGTTGAGTATATGCCGTCGGCCGTCGATGCCGGTGAGGTCGAAGGCAACAACCCGAAGACAAACGAGGTGGAAACCAGAAAATTGACCGAAAGCGAACCGATGTCCGCCTTCGTATTTAAAACTATGGCCGACCCTTATGTCGGCAAACTCTCATATGTAAGGGTCTACTCGGGTGTCCTCAATCCGGATTCACACATTCTTAATGCGACCACCGGAAAGAAAGAGAGGATTGGACACATCTTTTTCCCGAAGGGAAAAAACCAGGAGGAGGCTGAGCATGTCGCAGCCGGAGATATTGCCACGATTCCCAAGCTCGCACATACTTCAACCAGCGACACTCTCTGTGCAGATAGCAAGCCGATTGTGTTTCCTGCAATCAAATTCCCCGAACCCGTATTCTCGGTTGCAGTGGAGCCCAAGACAAAGGGCGATGAAGAAAAATTAAGTGCTTGTCTGGCCAAATTAGCTGACGAAGATCCTACTCTCGAAGTTCGAAGAGACGCTGAAATGAAACAAACGGTGGCATCAGGAATCGGCGATGTCCAAATTGAAGTTGTTCTCGCCCAACTACATAGAAAATTCGGCGTGGAGGCGACCGTTTCAGCTCCGAAAATTCCATATAAAGAGACAATCCGTGCTTCATCGAAGGCCCAAGGAAAGTACAAAAAACAAACGGGGGGGCGGGGTCAATACGGTGACGTGTGGCTGGAAATCGAGCCTCTTGAACGCGGCCAGGGTTTTGAATTTGTCGATAAGATAACCGGCGGAGCGGTTCCGAGACAATACGTTCCGGCTGCAGAAAAAGGAATAATTGGCGCAATGGAAGAAGGCGTAATCGCCGGTTATGCCGTCGTTGACGTGAGAGCTACAATTTTTGACGGCTCTTTTCACCCAGTGGATTCATCGGAAATGGCTTTCAAGATTGCCGGCTCAATGGCATTCAAGAAAGCAGTTGAGAACGCGAGACCCGCTCTCATTGAGCCCATTATGGATGTCGAGGTAGTCGTGCCGGAAAAATATATGGGCGATGTCATTGGTGATTTGAGCGGAAAGCGCGGCAAGATACTCGGAATGGAAGCGCGTGGACGTCATCAGGTCGTAAAAGCCAAGGTTCCTTTGGCGGAAATTGGCAAGTATGCAACCCAGCTAAGGTCGATAACCCACGGGCGCGGAAGCTATGGGATGGAGTTCTCACACTATGAAGAAGTGCCGAGCGAAGTCGGAGAAAAGATCATCGCCCAATCGAAGGAAGAAAAGCCAAGCTAACCGAGGAATTTGATCCCTGAATATATGAAGAAGAAAGCTAGGCCGATCAGGAAAAGCCCGCAGAATACCAGTATTTTCCGGTAGATGCTGTCATCCAAGAATTTTCTGCCTGTGACTACCGCATAAGAGATTAGGCTATACCAGACCAGATCGGACGCAATGTGGCCTGCATAAAAAGAAGTCAACCCCAGAAGCTTAAACTTCAAAGACTTGATAACAAAACCCGCACCAACGGTTACCCACCAAATCGTCCAATAAGGATTGGAAAGACTCACTGTTATTCCTGCGACGACCGGTCCAAAGCCGGGTTTTTCCCCATGGTCTCTCATATCAAGTGAGACTTTGCTCTTTATCGCACCTCGTACAATGCTCCAGCCCATCCAAAGAAGGAATAAGCCGCCTATGACACCGATCGACCCGGTTATGTAGCTGTTCAAGACGTTACTCAAGCCGAGGGCCAATCCAACGACCAGCGTTAACTCAAGAATTGCGTGTCCTGCAACTATCAAAGGACCCGCCCAAAATCCCTTCTTGTACGTCTCACTGATTGCAATCGTGAGCACAGGTCCGGGCATCATTGCACCCGACAAGCCAACTAGAAACGATGACGCAAATATCGCAGACAACGCAAGCATTTTATCTTTCTGTGCTCATTTTCATGAATGAAACCAAGGAGTTCACGGATGAATTTGGCCATTCTTGATCTACATGGAAGATATGTCTTCAACTCGTCTTAGAGCCTCTTCGTACACCTCATCGGGTTCCATTGCAACGGCCAATTTCAAATGGCGCCCGGCGCCGATAATATCTCCGATCTTTTTGAGCGACAGACCCAAACCAAAATGGGCGTAGTGATTTGTCGGATCAATGACCAGAGCCTTCTCAAACTCTTGCCTGGCCAAATGATACCGCCCAAAATTGAAATAGGCCCGCGCCAGAGCTTCCCTTATGGAAGCCTTTTCAGGCTCAAGCATCTTTGCACGTTCCAGTACAAGTGCAGCTTGAGCCGGATTTTCCGTTTCGAGCAGCTTTATGCCCTTTATCAGCAACGAGTATGCGCTTTCCATCCAAAAAACCAGTCCTTCCAAGCAATCCAACCAGAAACATCCCGTTTCACCCGGAACGCACGCCTATTTTTATTATACCAGATAGAAGAGGCAAGATTCACCAAGTCCCTCACCCGTTGGCAAAATGCGTGCCCGAAGAAGACTTTGCGTGTTGCATAAAACATGACACTTCCTTAATATAAAAAGGAACCCTATTTATGTGGACGAATATCAAAGTCCTCCGATCCGCTTGATAACATCTGCTTTCGTAGGCAGCTTAGCAGCCTGAGCGCAATCACGGGTGAACACAGCCAATGAACGCCCTGCGGCGAATAAACCCGGATATTGCAATAGGTTTGGCACAAAATTCTATTGCAGTATCCGAGTCAAATAGACTAAAGAGGTTTGATGCAATCCATGGCTACAATAAGACCCTTCAGGGGAATCCTGTACGACAAAGAAAAAATTGGCGATTTTTCAATGGTGACTGCCCCGCCCTATGACGTAATCTCATCTTCCGAGCAGGAAGAGCTATACGAACTGAGTGATTTCAACGTGATAAGGCTCATTCTGGGGAAAGAACTTGCCGGCGACACTGATGAGCACAACAAGTATACGCGCGCAAGACTGGCTTTCCAGGATTGGCTTCAGACGAATGTCCTGAGGCAAGACGACAGTCCTTCCATCTACATATATGAGCAGGAGCATGAGCTCAAGAACGGCGCGAGGGCAAAGAGAATCGGTTTTATTGCTCTGGTCAAACTTGAGCCTTTGGAAACCGGACGGATTCGTCCTCACGAAAAAACGCTTTCCAGGCCTAAGCAGGATCGCTTCAATCTTCTTAAGACCGCACGGGCAAGTTTTTGTCAAATATTCGGCCTTTATTCAGACCCCAAGAACGAAATAAACCCAATTTTAGAAGATGAAAGTCAAGCTGAGCCTGAGATTGAGGTTGTTGACAATGATCTTGTTACCCATAGGCTTTGGAGGATCGATAAGCCCCTGGTAAGCGAGGCGATTGCCGGCATCATGAGCGACAAAACGCTGTATATCGCCGATGGTCATCATCGTTACGAAACCGCCCTGAAATTTCAGGATGAAATGATGAAAAACACGACCGATCCAAACGGAGCAGAGCTTTTCAACTATGCCATGATGACACTCGTTGAGATGAATAACCAAGAGCTTACCGTGCTGCCAATTCACAGAGTTTTGAAGAATGTTAACGAGAATGACATCAGAAGGCTCACTGAAAACTTGAAGTTATATTTCGACATGGAGACAATCGAGTTTGATGATGATACTGAAGAGAACCAGCGCGCCGTATTCTTTGACCGGTTGAAAACCAGGGGCAAGAAAGCACACGTCTTTGGAATGTATTCGGGAAATTCAAAATACTATCTTCTGACGCTTAAGGATGAGCAAATCCTAGATAAGGTGCTGAAGGAAAAACACACGAAAAAATGGAAGAAGCTCGATGTTGCTATTCTTCACTCTCTGATCATCGATTATTTGCTGCACGTCAAAGGTACTGATTCGGAAATTCAGGCTCATATCGAACACATAAAGGATGAGGACGAGGCTATCGAGCTTGTCGATTCAAAACGCTTTCAGTTAGCCTTCTTCTTGAACCCGACGAAACTCGACCAGATCAAGGATATCTCCAGTCAGGGCGAAGTGCTTCCACAGAAATCCACATTTTTCTATCCAAAACTCTTGTCCGGACTGGTGATGTTTAGGTTAGACTAGCACACGCTGAAGAATACCGTACTTGCCCAATTTATTGGGCCATAAGCAGAAAGAACTCCATGAATGGAGCGACACAAATGCCTAATTCTCGCTTAGCCTTCTCAGAATATCCCAATAGGCTCCCCTATAGCCTTTCTTAACCGCCTCAACCAAAACCTCATTCTCATTATAGTTGTAGTTCTGGTCCTTATTATCCGGATTGGCGAAGAAAAATCTCTTGTCGTCTCCAATAAGCTCCGCCAAAAAAGCGGAAATATCCCCGGCAACATTAGAATCAAGATAGAATACGGGCTTAAGAAAATCTTCGTTGCCGTCAAGACAACCAAACAGGCTTGGATTTTCGCTCATTGCGCCATTCTTTGTTATCATCTCAGCCAATTTGGTTTCAGGGTAAATTCTGATCCCAATCGAGAGCCCGACACGCGCAGGTGATATCTTCTTCATTAACTCAATCGTTCGCTTAATGGATTCTTTCGTCTCCCCCGGACCTCCCAACAAGAGATCGTACATGAAGATGATCCCGGCCGTATGACAAGACTCCACCGTTTTCACTATGTCACCGACTGAAAAGTCTCTTCCAAGAGCTTGAAGCATAGCTTCATCCCCGCTATCGACTCCAAAGTCAATCCCGGCACAACCTGCTCTCTTCATCAAAAACGCAAAAGCTTCGGGGAAAGGAGCGGGGCAAGCATACGTATACCACCTAACTTTTTCAGAAAGACCACTTGATACTAATTCCTGACAAATAGAAACCGCATGCGAAATGGGGTTATTAAACTCACTATCACAAAAATGAAAACAATCAACGCCCTTGGCATATAGACTCTCCAGCTCCGCAACAACATTCTGAGGACTTCGCAATCTTATCTTGTGACCTTTTGCAACCGGGTCGGCACAATAGATGCAGTTCTTGTTGCATCCTCTCTTGGTTTCAATGTTTCCCTGTCCGCCCTCCCGGAAGTATCTGGCATTGTCAATGTTTCCTCTTTTGAAAGAATTTGCTGCATCCAAATCTAAGAAATCCGGTTTATTCGACGCATAGCCGTCTGCGCTCTGATAGACTAAGCCGGGAATATCGGAAAAATCTTCGCCTTCGAGCAGCCTGCTCAGAAGCAGACTAAAAGATTTCTCCCCTTCCCCTTTGATTCCAAAATCAGCCCGGCAGAACTCCAGAATCTTCTCGGGCATAATTGAAAACCCGCAGCCGCCCAAGACAACCGGCGCATCCGTCAGTTTCTTGATTTCAAAAACAACTTCCTTGATTCCCGGAATGAAAAACTCCCGGCTTGCATAGTAGCAATCATCTGTGTTGCGGACAGTGATTCCAACAGCATCGACCTTATTGACTCCAAAATACTCTTTGACCGACTCTCTGAAATCAGAAAAGAACGAAAGATCCAGAATATCAACCTGATGCCCGACCGCCTTTAATGAAGACGCCAAATAATCCAAAGCAATTGGTGCCACCAGGGGCTTTATCTTATTGGGATTGATTAAGACCACTTTGCCCTTTTTTGAGCCTCTCATTTAGACCCTCGCCGGTCCTTCTTCAGTCTTCCGTCTTCAGTCTTTTTCCTTTGCTCCGCCCACTCTCGCACCAACTCGTACGCTTCTTCCTTTGTCGAAATCGCTCCATCGAGTTTCTCCTCCAAGAGCATATTCAGCACCTCCCCGATCACACGACCGGGTCCTATTTCAAGAAAAGCCATCACTTCGTTCCCATCGATCGGCGGTCTGATCTTGGCCGATTCCTCTTCCTCCTCCAGTCTCTGTATTCGCTGTTCCAGCTCCTCCAGGCTCTCAAGGGCTCTCTTCACCTTTTTGGGATTCAAGCTTGTGCAGTCCGCCTTAATCAAAGCATTGAGCTTTGGCAAAAGCTCTCCGGCATCTCGCACATATTTTCTAACCGCCTTATCAGTCCACCCTTCACGGTAGTTGTAAGCCCGCATATGCATCGTGATTAGTTTTGAAACATCATTAATTACCTGATTGGGATACTTAAGAGATCTCAGTCTCTGCCTGGCCATCCGGGCGCCGACATTATTGTGGTTGTAAAATACTATCCGCTCAGCCAGCACTCTCTTGCAAGCAGGTTTCCCCACATCGTGCAAGAGAGCAGCGAGTCTTAGGACAATATCCGGCTCTGTGCGCTCTACAACCATAAAGGTGTGCTCCAAAACATCTTTATGATGATAATTGGGATCCTGCCCTACATTGAGTTTTGCCAACTCCGGGACGACCTCCTGCGTCAAACCTGCGTCAATCATCAAACGCAGACCTTCAACGGCATTATCACCAAGAACAATCTTGGAAAGTTCATCTCTGATCCTCTCTCTCGAGACGGCTGCAAGAAGAGCGCAATTTTCTTGCATCGAGTCCTTGACCTTTTTATCAAGCTTGAAACCGAGTGTCGCAACAAATCTTACGGCACGCAGCATTCTCAAAGGATCGTCAGAAAAACTCTGCTCGGGACTCAAGGGTGTCCTAAGGACTCCCTTTTTTAGATCTCTTTCTCCATTGAAAGGATCCAGCAACTCGCCCTCCGGCAACTTTATGGCAAGAGCATTTATCGTGAAATCTCTTCGTGAAAGATCTTTGAGGATGTCAGTGTCAAATTCTACCTTGGGATGACGGCCCGTATCTGAATAGAAATCGCTTCTCAAGCTGGTTATTTCAATTTTCGTTTTGCCTTTCACTAAGCCGACCGTACCGAACTTGATCCCGACGAGCCAAAGACCGTCCGCCCATTTCTTGACTATTTCTATGATTTCATCAGGCTTCGCATCGGTTGCAAAATCCAAATCTTCGTGCGTTTGATTCAGCAGATAATCGCGGACACTGCCGCCAACGACATAAAGCTCTTTCTCAGCTTTTTGAAAAAGAGCACTTAGCTTCCGGATAACCGGCTGATCTAAAGTTGATGTGAAGTTCTTGCTCACTTCCCACCCCATGACATAAAAAAAACCGCCAACGCAGATTATACAGAAGAATACCTCCGGGTGAAACCTTCAGTACGAATCTACAATTGAAGCCCAAATGCCAAAATCCAAATGTCAAATCAAGCTCAAAGCTCAAAATCCGAAACTCGTTCTTTTGGTCTTAGTTTGGATTTTGGATTTGATTTGGCATTTGAGCTTTGGACTTTGGATTTGGCTTCGATCATTCGTTGACCAAGGGTTGATTGGACTAACTTGCCAGACCAGAGTCTGTGTGGCTTCGCGGATCTGCCAGCTGTTACGGCTTGCCTTCATGCCAGCCGGACGTAAGAGTGAAATTCTCTGTTGCTCCCGGCATTGCTTCGGGGAGATTTCCCGGCAAATCGGGAGCCGTCAAAAGATGACCGTTCGGATGGGCGAAATCCAAGTTGCGTGTTAAGACTGCTCCTTTAATGCAAACAGTCCTTTGAACCGACACTTTCTGAAGCGCAAAAATTGCGATCTCGATGTTCGGTGTCAGTGAGGAATTGCTTGACGGATTGTCGATATTGACCGTATCAGGGCTTACAAATCCCAGACACGAGCTGGTTGGAAAAGTGTCTGCGGCCAGAACATCATTCTGAATAGTGATATCCCCATTGGCGACAATTGCTCCATTTCCCTGATATTCAATGTCCGTCGATATCACCACCGGTCCGTCGACAAAAACAGTCCCTCTCACCGTCAAAGTCTTTGTCGCGAGATCCCAGGCAAAATCGTCCTTCGGACTTGCTTCGGTACCGGGATCACCGAAAGACGGAGTGATTGCAGAAATCACGAGGCTTGGAGTACCTGATCCAACTGGAGTAGCAATTGTTGAGTTGTTGTCAACAACCTTGTAATAGCCGCTGCCAACACCGGGGTACTTTCTCGAATAAGAGGTGGACTCGTCCGCCGCCAGGCCGGTATATCCTTTTTCATTGTCAACCGATTGGTTCTTTGCATCAATTTGCCTCTCTTGCATCTCCGTCTCCCCTAAAAGCGGGAGATTGATGTTTGGAACATTGTATGACAGTGAGCTATAGTACAGCCCCGCATTCTCATTGTTCTTCTCATAACCCTGTTCCAGGTAGAGGACAATCGGTTCATCAACTGTTCCCACTGAACTGCCATTAGATGAAAGAATCAACTTACCGTCTTTTATAAACAAAGGCCCGCCTGTCACCTCGGAGCTTCCTGAAAGCTCTAAATTGCCCCTTACGTAGAAGGGGCCGTCGACAGATGTGGTCCCGTTTACCCCGCCGCCACTTGCTGTCAGCGTCTCAGACGCCATCACCATATTCCAGTAAGACAGATTGAACACGTCTACCTTGATCAATCTCTTTACACCGTCCGACACCTCACCCGTCGAGCTGATAGTCCACAAATACTGCTCACCTGCATCCTGACTTGAGGTTACGGTAGCGGTGCCCAACGATGTCTGCACCTCGAAACTGGAGGGAGAAACCGTGCCAAGTCTTTTCAATTGCCACAATGCCCGATCAATCCCTGCTTCAGCTACATGCAACGCTTGAGTAGATTTCTTCTCTCTTCCACTTGACGCGAGATCGTTTTGAGCCATCGACATAAGACCGACAGACAGAACCGTCAAAATAAGCATCGCCCCGAGCGCAATTAACAAGGCTGAACCGGTTTCGCCAATCAAAAGTCTTCTAATTGTAGCCATCTCTACCACCTTATTCGAAGTTTCTTAAACGCACTTTTGATTCAAGAATGTAAGCGCTTGGCAGCTCCGAAGTTTCCGAATCGACAATCAGTTTTATCTTGATGCTCCGGGATGCTGTTTTTGCCTGATCAAAGTCGGCCAACTGGTTGCCGCTTGAATCGAAATAAGTGAAAATCGGATCACTCGACGACGGGTTGATCACGTATCGGCCAAGTTCGGTAGCAGCCGCTCCATCAACTGTCTGATTCAATTCATGCAAGGAGTCGCCGTTTGAATCTGAAAGATAAAATCGCACAGTCTCAGGAACATTATCGTCATCTATATCGGAGCTGACTACGAGTTCATATTCATCCGCGAGCGTTATTTGTTTGCATTCCCTTATATATTTGCTCATTCTCGCAATGTTTCTTCTCGCTTCACCTTGGGCCGCAATTTGATCATCAACTGTACCAAAAGCATCGAGGCCCCCTTCAAGCATCAGATAAGCCGCCGCTACTATGATCACGAAAATACCAACTGCCACCAAGAGCTCAACAAGAGTAAATCCTGCTTGTTCGTGAACTTTCGATCTCAAATCTTGGATTAAGAAACTAGGTTTAACGGATTTCATCTTCACCACTTACTGACCGGGAGTTAAGCTCAGGTTATTGCTTGTATTGATTACACTGCTTCCGTTTTTGGCTTTAACTTGGTAGACGTAGGTTTGATTTCTTTCAACACCTGTGTCTGTGTACGAAGTCCCTGCCGTACTGGTCAAAAGGCTACCGTCCCGGTAGATATCAAAACCGGTACATGTAACTCCGGCCGGAACGCTTGTCCAACTGAGATTGTTGCGGTAGTTGCTGCCTACTTTTGACCAACTACCTGCTAATTGAATCAGCGTGGTATTGTCTGTGTCAATGTCACTTGCAGCCACATAGTCTCCGCTCCCATTTTCCACGTTCAAAGGACTTCTCGCCTCAAGATAGAACTGATAGTTGGTCCAAGGCTGAAGACCACTATGTGTGTAAGTGTAGGCGCCGGTTGTCGGGTTATAGTCTAAGTCGGATGGCCCGACGGAAGTTTTTGTCCAGGTAACACCATCAGTTGAGCGGTAAATGAAATAGTGTTCAACCCTATCGGTCCCATCCGCAGCCGCATCCCAGGTAAGAGCTACTGCATTATAGTTGCTGCCATTGCCGGACAGATCTGCAGACGAGAAGTCCGGAGCATCATTGTCGACAACCAGGTAAACGACCCTATACGACGTTGCTCCGGCATTATCCCAAACCTGTACCTTTATTTCCCTGGCACCGTCCTCGTATATACGGTTACCATACGCATCAAGCTCAAGAGTATCCCACGCAGTCGATTTGGTGATAGGCGAAGAGTTCTCGTTGGACAACGAAAGAGTGTGCCCCTCTGCATAAAACCGCACCACCACTATCTCGCCATCCGCATCCGAGGCTGTCGCCTGTAGTCCCACAGATGATCCGGAGACCGCCGCCATGCTTTCCGGAGTGGGCGGAAAGTCAAAATCCACAGTCGGAGCATCAGTTGAAGGGGTTGTCTCTCTGATGTTGGTTACCACCTTCACAGTTCCGTTCGGAGAAGGGCCTTCCCATGACACAAACGTAGTAACTCTCTTATAGTCATGCGTATCTCCGTCCGAGTCTGAGCCACCCGTGCCATCTGCGGAATCATCTATCCAGATAACCTCATACCAATATTCATAGGCTTGACTTGAGCCCTGCGGTGACCAGGAAGTATGTCCTGATGGAAGAGCACCGTCAGGCACATCGGGATCGGTTGAGCCCGAAATGCCAATTTGCGCATAGCTCATTCCTCTTACTGATTCAATGCGTTCATTTACCAGAGCTGTTGCGTAAGTCTGAGTCTTGGCAAAGGAAGCCGAAGTCAGTGCACCCATCATCAGAGTCAACAAAGCAATCAAGACAAAAGCCATTAAAAAAGTGGCAAACAATAGCTCAACTAATGTCATTCCCTTCTCATCCAAGAGAATTGTCTTCATCGTCTACCTCGTTTTTTGCTTAATTTTCGTCAATATCTTTATCGGCAATTCGCGGTTATCAAAAAAGAGGACCGTTAGCTATTAACGTCACAACCTGACAGATACTTGATAATCCGGAGCAAAATCTGACGGCTATCCTGATAATCCTGGGTTCTTCAACCGCGCCCAGGATAAACCTGGCGATTCTTTGTCCCTCTTTGGGGGACTCAGAATACCTTGGGGAATTATCCCCAGGCCAAGCTATTTCTCAAGGGAATGCACTTTGATGAAGATTTTAATTGGAAGGTTGGGAAGCTTAAATCTTAAATTAGTTTGGAAACATCCAGAGGTTTTGGTTTTGAGGGATCCAAATGCAAGGTTATGGCGCCATGTTCGCATTTATCGCTGCAGAGGCCGCAACCCATACATATCTCGCGATCAACTTGTGCTTTGTCGTCAACAGACATCGCTCCAAATGAGCATACTTCCGAACAACTCGCACATCCTTCGCAAATACCTTCGTCAACTTCGGCTACATAGCCGGAAGATGTTATGACTCTCTTGTCAAAAAGATTATAGGCCTTCATCCCGAGACAACAACAGCTGCAACAATTGCAGATGCTGTAGAAACGATCTCCGGCAGCATCTTTAAACCAGGCGGTGTGAAATCTGCCTCTCTCATGTTCTCTCTCCAAGATGAAAATGGCCTCGTCTCTGCTGATTAGACGAGCACTCTCAGGCCTGTGTTCAAGAATAAAGCTGCAAAAGGGCTCGCCCACGGTAATGCAAACGTCTAGTGGCCGGCACGGATTTTCCTTTATTGCCCGGCACATGCAATCTGCAACAACAATACGATCAGGATTTTTAATGATTAAGTCTCTTGCCCGCTCAAAGGGGATTACTTGTTCCAAATTGGTCAGCATTATTTCTTTCTCGATCTTTATGATGCGGCGAGCTTGTTCAATAGGAAGAACCTTGCTGTGATGGGTCTCGGTTAAGTAATTGCCACAAGCTTCATAGAGGGATCTTGGAACAGAAGCGGGCTCATCGAGACCCCTGTTGACAATTCGCATGTATTGTTCCCGCCACCGGAAGTAGACGTATCCATGAAGAAATTGAAGAGGATTTTTCAAATGAAACTTGGCAAACTCTTTCGTGCTTGGTTTACGATTTGAGTAGAAACGCGCTCCGATATAGCCCGCAACCAATCCGCTTATGAAAGGAAAAGCTCTTTTTTTCACTTCGTCTTCCACCCGCCATCAGTGAATTAGCAGGACAAATCCAACCTAAACCACTGCTTATTATAGCACTGTTTTCGTCTTTTACCTCGCACATCTTTTGGATTGACTATTGCACAGCCGGCATTATCACCTATTTTCTATGAATATTATGCAAAACTGAAAGCGCGTTTTGGGCTACGGTAACGAAGCCCATATGCGACCAGTTTCGGTTGTCGGTTTTTGGTGTTCGGTTTGCGCAAGCCGATAACCTCGAACCGCTAACCTTCCTATTTGTCAGTTAGCTCACAGTATCTCAATTCTCGGAACACCGTAAAAATGCTTTTCCCTGTTCAAAACCGAGCCCCTTACGATAATTCGTTCTCCGTACTTGTTCCTAATCAAATCAACCGCCTTAGTCAGATCAAATTCGCGCTTATTTAATAAGTCAAATATGGAAACCTGTCTTCCTTTGAGCTCATCGTTTACAAGATTGGTAACACTTACACCGATCAAGGTGGCCGAATATTTATTAAACAATTTTTTCTCTTTTTCCAGCATATCGACAGCGACCGAATAAACCCGGTTGGTAAGATCGGTCAAATCCCCCAGGGAACAACTGCGGCTTATTGAAAACAGGCGCTCAAAGCAGAGTCTTAATACAACTGTTCTTCCTCTGTAGCTATCTTTTCTCATCCTTCTTGTTACTCCTTCGCAAAGGGTTAAAAGAATATTTTTTAATTTAAGCATGTCTCTTGACCCACTGCCCAGAGAAGAGCTGTGTCCGAAAGATTTTATCTTCAAGGCTGTCGCATCAGGGACAACCAAGCTGCAATCAATCCCCAAAGAAGCTTGATGAAGAAAAAGCCCTATAACCCCATATTTTTTCTCTAGAATTTTCAAGGGGACTCTGGAGAGGTCTCCGATTGTTCTAACTCCGATTGAATTTAGATAGTTTCCTGTTCGTTTTCCGACTCCCACAATTTTTCTGACAGGAAGGGGAGCTAATATACCAGGTAAATCAGTCTTTTTAATTACGGTAAATCCATTAGGCTTCTCAAACTCCGTAGCCATCTTGGCAACCAGCTTATTTGGCCCGATTCCGATGGTTGCCGGAAGGCCTAGATCCTTTTTAATAGCTTCTTGAATACTTTTGCCTGCAGCAACAGGCGAGCCAAAAAAATGGCCGGTAGGGGTGATATCAATGAAAACTTCGTCGATGGAGAAAACTTCGACCAGATCAGAATATCTCCGGCATATTTCAGAAATTTTTCTTGTGTTGTAAAGATACTTATCATAATTCCCTTTTATATAAATCCCCTTCGGGCAAAGCTTTTTCGCTTCCAAAACAGTCATTCCCGACTTTATCCCATAAATCCTGGCCGGATAAGAAGCGGATGAAACCACCCCTCGATTGGAGGAGGTATCATCCGTATGACACACAATGAGCGGTTTTCCTTGATAAAAAGAAACGTCCCTCTGCTCGATTGAAGCAAAATAAGAATCCATGTCCAGATGAATAATCTGACGCTCTCCCATAACAGATTGACCGAGAATGTCACTCTGACCCTGAGCTTGTCGAAGGGGAAGAGTCTCACGGCCAACAAAGCTCTTACCAGGAGATTCTTCCACCGCCAAAGACGGTGTCAGAATGACATCTTGTCCAGAATTACTATGCTCGGTCGGCCTCATAAGATATCACCCTGACTATGAACCCGAATTAAGCTCCAGGACATATCTTCAGTGCTGAAACAAATTTCATAGACATCGCCGTTTTGGGCTTTAACTGCATAGTTATAACAACGAAACTTGCCCTTTTGGTTTTGAAAAGAGCCTAGAATCGAGATTACTCTGTATTTTCTGCCGTTCCAGATAAAAGCCACCGGTCTTAAATGAAAATCTTGAAAAACAGCTGAAACCGAAATGACTTCTTTGGTTTCAAAAACCAACTTTCCTCCTATTTATGCGAACACGTGTTCGTATTTATAGGATAAGTGTCGCTTGTCTGACTGTCAAGACCCGGCTATAAGAAAAGAAGGTATCAGAAGTTAAAGAAGAAGGTTACTCAAACCTAAGTAATTTGACACCGGTGGCAAGAAATACTACTGCAAAACCAATCAAAACAAGGCTGGGAAGATAAACGGCTTCCATGCCTTTATATCTGACAATTAGGTCCACGAGGCCGCTAACAGCCCAACCGGCGGGAACAGCCTTGGCGATCGTTTGCATATAAGGAGGCACGATTTCAATCGGCCAAAAGCATCCGGCCAACATCGATGAACTCATAACCAGCAGAGGAACAACCACCTTTGATTGAGCAAGAGTTCTAACAAGCGCGGAGACTAAAATACCCAGTCCCGTTGCGGCCAATATGTAAGAGCCCATAAGAGTCATCAAACCGGGAATTGAGGTTCCCCAGTTTACATCAAATACATATTTCCCGGCTAAGATAAGAATTGCAGATTGAATCGAACCAACCATAAACAAGCCGATGAGCTTTCCAACCAAAAAGCTCGTCTTTGAAGTCGGCGTTGTTAAAAGTCTGCTTAAAGTCCCCTTTTGCCGTTCATCAAGAATACCACCGGCTTGCTCCAGCAACATAAAAGTAACAAAGAGAACCGTAAAACCGATTGATGTTTGGCTCATCCCGGTCGCAATAGTCTTCTCTCCTCTTACTTTCGAAGCCTTCAAGCCGGTAAATTCCACCTTTACCGGAGGCTGTGGCTCCCAATTCTTGTCCGCTTTCTTATAAATTTCCCGCCAGGTTTTGGACTCATATCCTGCGGTTGGCGTTGTTGCCTCCATTGAACGATAGGTTTGAACTCTTCCCAAAAGATCCAGCGCCAGAAATGCTGAAGTGCCGTCCGAAGAAAGTCTGGTTGATATTCCCGTCACAATCTCAGAAATTCCCATTGCGCGGCTGGAGCCGGCCAGTTTTACGAATTGGATATTCGATTTTTTCCCTTCTTCCAGATTCTTCCCGAAATCACTTGGGATTAAAACCGCAGCTTCAACCTCACTTTTTCTAACTGAATTTCTTGCCTTTGATTCAGTCACAACATTGACTTTTAATGTTTTTTCTTTTTTGAGTAGATCGACGAAGCGTCCGGAATAGTACGATCTGTCCTTATCCACAACTGAAACCGGTATTTTGGACTCAGCTGTTCCTCCGAAGGCGAGGCCCATGATAAATGTGATGAGCAGCGGGATCAAGAGCATTGAAGCCCAAGCTGCTCTGTCTCTTCTCAACTCTTGAATCATTAGTAGAGCTATGTAAAGCGCTTTCTTCATTTAGAAACCACACCTACTCATAAGAAAATCTCCATGTGCCAATAGCAAAAAGTACTGTTCCTATCAAAGCCAGGATAAGAGATGGAAGCAGGACGACTTGAAACCCCGCATCCGCCATAAGACGGGTAAAACCCTGCATCGCCCAACCATTGATCGTGACTTTGCTTACCTGTCTGAACCATGCCGGAAATGCCTGTAAGGGCACCCATGATCCACCGAGAGCGGACATCACCATAATCAAAACCATGCTGAAAGCATCAGCCGCTTTTTCACTTTTTGTAATAGCGGCAATGAAGATGGTCAGACCGGTCACGGCAAGGATCGTGGCGGCGCCAAGAATACCGATACCGGCAATCGATTTCCCCCAGTAGACCCCCAGAATAAGACGAGTTGCCGCGATCAATGCAAAGAATTGAATGGCTCCTATCAAGTAGACTCCGCCGAGTTTGCCGCCTAGAATCGAAAGCTTGCCGGTTGGAGTGGAGAGCAATCTTGAAAGAGTGCGATTATTTCTTTCTTCCAGAATTGAAAAAGCGCCGAACATAGCTCCGAAAAGAACAAACTGAACCATCATGCCCGCTGAATAATACTGCATTGAGCTTATTCGTTTCTCCTCGGCCGTGTTCTTCTCCTCAACTTCGATCAATTCTCTCCTTTTCCCCTTTGAAGACGCCTCAATTAAGACCGAGGCAAGGTGCTGCACTCTTTGCGGAGAGACCGCCCCGCTCTCATTTAGAAAACCTATTGCCGTTTTTATCTCAACCTGCGAAGCGGAAACGTAGTTGGCATAACTCTGAATAATTCCGCGCACTATCCC
>Ga0214473_10002005_pt1 | contig 25723 bp, 28 predicted proteins | sample RVTome_7_FD_203509 | JGI IMG/M metagenome (GOLD analysis project Ga0214473, IMG submission 203509) | Soil microbial communities from uranium-contaminated site in the Upper Colorado River Basin, Wyoming, United States - RVT98D197 | ecosystem: Environmental > Terrestrial > Soil > Contaminated >...
CTGATGAAGAAGGGATTGCGACGGGTGAGGAAATAGCTGATTCGATAAATTGATGATGTGTTGGAAGAAGAGACCTGATGAAGAAGGGATTGCGACCTCCTCAGAAGGGATTAACGTACTACCATGCAGCCATCTGTTGGAAGAAGAGACCTGATGAAGAAGGGATTGCGACGCCACATGGGCAAGAGCAACAAAATCCTCGGCCTCTAGTTGGAAGAAGAGACCTGATGAAGAAGGGATTGAGACGCTTCGTCGATGAGTTGCAGATTAGCATTACTAATGGTTGGAAGAAGAGACCTGATGAAGAAGGGATTGAGACTCGCCTTGCCCAATAAACCATCTGACGTATGCAGCGAGTTGGAAGAAGAGACCTGATGAAGAAGGGATTGAGACGGACCTGCCATACTCGGGCGTGGTCTGTACTCACCACGTTGGAAGAAGAGACCTGATGAAGAAGGGATTGAGACGCTTCGTCGTTTTCCCGGTTCAATCCCTCCAGGAGGGTTGGAAGAAGAGACCTGATGAAGAAGGGATTGAGACCATCAACCTCCTTTCGATTCGATATCTCTCCCAGAGTTGGAAGAAGAGACCTGATGAAGAAGGGATTGAGACCAACTCATTTTCTCCACCTCCTTTCAGTTTTTCAAGTTGGAAGAAGAGACCTGATGAAGAAGGGATTGAGACGCTCTCCTCTACTGCGGTTACGATCTGTGTTGCGTTAGTGTTGGAAGAAGAGACCTGATGAAGAAGGGATTGAGACATACGAGCAAAGTCGTAATCATCTCCGCAATGAGGTTGGAAGAAGAGACCTGATGAAGAAGGGATTGGTCAGAAGGTGAAAGGTTTAAGGTGAAAGGAGAAAGGAATTACAGCAGACAGACGTTGTCTCGAGAATCAGACTTTTGGCTTTAACCTTGCACCTATGACCTCACACCTTCCGCGAAGCGGAAAGAGACCTGATGAAAAAAGGAATCGCTATAAAGCGTAGATATGGGAATGGGGATGGGGTGACATTGGAGAGAAATAACATTTTGATTTGCCAGCGGTTTTGTGGTGGAGGTTACAAAGGCTGAAAGTTAGTGCTTATTTCAACGGGTATCCTGATGAATAAGAATTGCGAAGGTTAGCAATGGTGTGAGGGATTGAAGAAGGAGAAGTGAGGAGAGATGTCCACGCGATGCTCAGGAGTTTGGGGGAGACCACTTCTGCCGTTAGAAGGATCCCCCGGGCAAAGCTGCGGGAACAGGAAACACCATAGGATATGAGATTGATTGTGCACGTCCGTCACAGAGTCTTACGGATGTAGCGTGAGCATGACAAAGAAGGAGGCCCTTATGCAGGTTCATGAAGGAAGCAGGTGGAATACATGGTTTAAGAATACGACCTATATAAATGTCTTGGAAGGTATAATAAATTATGTAGATGAAAAGTCAGAAATGGATATCCCAACAGATTATTTCACACCCCACGATAGTTCCCATTGCTTAGCAGTCGAAAAGCTCGTTAAAGCACTAATCGAAAAAAGTAATATTAAGCTGAGCGAATTAGAAATATTTATGTTATTCGTTTCGGTTTGGACGCATGATATTGGCATGCTCGAAAGTGTCGCAAAAGTGCATTTAGGCGACAGTTATTCACCTGACACGAAGAGACAGTTGCATGATAAAATAGCCGCTTGGTTCTTAAATCAAGACGAACAGTTCAAAAGCATTTTCATAAAAAACAACGTTGCCGAGGACTTATTTAATAATTATGTGCACACTGTCAACATTATAAACAAATATCATCGGCGAGAACAGGATGTCAACGACTGTCCAAAAGAGCGCTTCGTGAAAGGTCAAAGTATAAATACAAGGCTACTAGCTTGTCTTGTAAGATTTGGAGATACGCTGCATGTGGATTCTAGCAGATATGACAGAAAGCTCTACAATATATTACAAATTGGGAACTTTGACAGGAGTTCCAGACTGCACTGGCTTAAATCTTACGTGGTATCAGCGGTATATTTGGATATCAACAAACAAACCATATTCGTTACCATAGATTTACCAGAATCTGAAGAACCCAAAAATCTCGAATGGGAGGAAAATGCTGACAGACTGGAGTTTATTATTCGTGAAGATATTTATGAAGATGTCGTGGCAGTAAGTGGTACATTCAAGGACAACAATCTGCCGTTTTACGATTCCGTCAAAATCAGCACAGATTATTGTCCAGGATTTGAGAAAGAGAGGAGGGAGGAGGTTATCGGGATTCTAAATGATCTTGATATCGTCTTGTCTCCAAATACCTCTAAAGTTATAAAGAAATCATTGGAGAGTATTGTGTCCTTGTCGAGGATGGATTTTAAGAATTATGAACATTTTTACAATCAAACGGGTCAGCTACTCAGACATCTTACGAAAATATTTGAGATCCGCCCTTGTCATGTTGGTCTTGGAAAAATTACCAAGATGATGCAAAAGGAGTTTGAAAGCCTCCCGGCACCAGACCCTTCAGCAGCAAATAGCAAGATATTGGAATTCCAACAAGCGATTTCGGAGGGGTCAAGGAAAATTGTTGAACAACGAGCAGAATCATTAAGAAGAATTAATGACAAAGCGAATGGACAACTGGCCGATGTGGCGCACGTATGTTTATTTGGATATAGTGAGATGGTATCGAATTTCCTATCAGCAAATACAGCACCGAACTTTAAAGAAGATGTAAATTTGTATGTTTTTGAATGTGGTGGGAAAAGGCAACTCTCAAGTACAAATGGTATTGAGTATAACGATGGAATTCATTATGCTTTGAATCTGTCAAAAGCTGGGTTTAAGAAAATTCGGATCTTGCCTGAGACCTCCCTAGCTTCATTACTCAGCGACCGTGAGATGGATATCAATAAGGATAATTCATTGATTTTATTTGGTGCTAATGGAATTGATGAAACGGAGAGAAGTTGCGGGCATACATCAGGGCATTTGATGATGGCGATAGTAGCGGCTCATTACGAAATACCTGTCAAAATCGTGGCAGATAAATATAAGTTTGGGAGAATAGATTGGAAGCCACATCTCAGAAGAGAAGGAACGAATTGGCTTACAGGTCAAAGGAAATTCATTAAGGAGTTGAGGAGCAAGAATATTGAACTTATAAATTATCGAGAGGACAGGATCCCCAAAGAGTTAATCCGCGAAATAATATGTGATTAACGAGTGGAAGGATATTGTCTTGGTACTAATTACTCAACTCAATTATCTTCTGAATGTGAGGAATTGAGACCTGATGAATAAGGGATTGCGGGGCCTGATCTTTGGATCAGGCAGGTGAAAGGCTTGGACAATCTTTTGAAGAAATTTGTTTCTCCTTTTTTTGGGCCTTGAACCTTTAACCTTGCACCTTAGACCTTACACCTTCCGCGAAGCGGAGAGAGACCTGATGAATAAGGGATTGGCAAGAAGGTGAAAGGTTAAGGTGAAAAGAATTACAACGCACAGATGTTTTCTTGAGAATCAGGCTTGTGGCTTAACCTTTAACCTTGCACCTATGACCTTACACCTATTCAGAGGGACCTGATGAATTAGGGATTGGTCAGAAGGTGAAAGGTTTAAGGTGAAAGGAGAAAGGTAATAGGTAAAAGAGGAAAACCTTATGGCCTTAATCAGTAAGTAACCCTTAACCTTACACCTATGACCTTACACCTATTGAGAGGGACCTGATGAATAAGGGATTCGTAAGAAGGTGAAAGGTGGATGAAGAGACTAAAAGCTTTGAGGAGAGTTATCTTTCACCGAATGGTGGTTTGGGGCCAGCGAAAATGTGAGGGGTTAGATGGGGCCTTGGACATTTCTTGTAGAAAGTAATCTTAAACCTTACACCTTCAACAGAATAAGGGATTGCCCGAAATGCAGGTGAAAGGAGAAAGGTAAAAGGTGGAAGGGAAAAAGATAGAGAGTTTTGAGGATTTAGAAGTTTATCAGCGTTTATGCCAGCTTCATCTGGAGATTAATGAAGAAACCCTGAAGTTTCCGAAGTTCGAGCTTCATGAGTTGGGTTCGCAGCTTCGACGTTCATCGAATAGTGCCCCGGCCAATCCGGAAAAGGTGGCTCGGTAATATGGCATTGGCGTGATGAACAAGAAATTGGAGAAACAGCTATGAACTATGTACAACGGGCCACACACAAAGAACGATGGATGAATGTTTTCTTGACTACCATTTTCTTGCTGAGTTTTGCTTTCTCCGTGGACCTCGGCCATGCTGCAACAGAAACGACCATTGAGAGGATCCTCGCTGATAGAGATTCCTATGATGGGAAGGAGGCCTCTGCCTCCGGTATCGTTTCAAAAATTCAATTTAAGACATCGAAACGCGGAAACGACTATACGACGTTTACCCTTGTGGGTGGTTCCGGTGGCTCCGTAAACGTTTTCATCTGGGGACGCCCGAAGATCAAAGAAGGCCAGAAGGCGAAGGTGACAGGCACTTATCGAAAAACCAAGAAAGTTGGCCGCTACACCTTTCACAATGAATTTGGAGCAACGGATGTAATGTGAAAGACAAAGGTGAAAGGCACCTATGACCTTAGCCCTTACACCTTTCACAGAATAAGGGATTGGTCAGAAGGTGAAAGGGGAAAAGATAGAAAGCAGTCCCCGCGATGAGGAAAACTCATGGCCATGTCTCCAACGTAACCCTTTCCCACTCGTCGTTCTCTAGGCGATCCTCCTCAGCGGCTTCGGCGCAGGCGGCAGCCAATTGTTCGTCGACCGCCGTGCGTTTGAGTTTTTCAAGATATTCCTGAGACGCATGGGCAAGGAATTCTGTACGCGTGGGGAAGGGATTGATTCTATCGATCTCTTGGATGAGGGATTGATCGAAAATGATCGTAGTCTTGATACTGTGTGCACGGGACTTCATATTTTACCCCCAGATATATGGATATTATTACTCCCAAATTAACAGATTACTGTATTTCTGTCAAGATATCAGATGACCCCACCGGTGAGACAGGCCTTTTTAAAAACCATTAGGGATCATTGCTGTCCAAAATAAGCAAAAGTTTTAGGTAGCTCCATTGATTTTATTGAACTTTTAGATTGGAAATGACTCCGTCTAAATCCAGGTTCACCACAGAGCCACAGAGATCACGCTTGCGCGCCGAAGCGCTTCAGCGCGCAGGCACGGAGGGAATTTTCTTATGACCCAATCCCGCCTGGGGCGGGACGATTGGATCATAAACTCTATCCCTTCGGGAACTGAATCACAGACGTTTTAAGGTGCTCTGACACGAGATGAAGTCTATATTTTTAAACGGATACAAGGTTTTTATTTGGCGGGTATCTCCCCGCTAAATAAAAAAAATTGCTCCTCTGTGTCCTCTGTGCTACTCTTGCTCAAATTCTTGAAGTTCTATTAGGCAAAATCTCTTTATCGTCCTTCGTCCATCGTCCATCGTTTTGGTTGCGGCTATGCCGCGCTGTGCCTCAGTGGTGAAAAAATTATTTTGGACAAGAGTGATGGTCTCGTAAAAAGTCGTCTCACCGGTGCAAACCGGTGTCCAGAGAATTCTAACTAGTTGAAAGAACTGGATTCCGGCTTTCGCCGGAATGACGATCATTAGGCTTTTTCGACTTTTGACGAGTTCATCAAGAGTGATTAGGGATGACAATGCAAAGAATCTATGTTATGACAGCGAAAAAACCGAGAACCGGTTCAGTTCAAAAGGAGGACATTTATGAAACGATTCACTTTTTCAGTACTTCTATTTTCACTTTTTTGCATCTTTACCGGAATATCCACCCTTCACGCACAGCCCTACCCTAACCGTCCCGTCCAGTTCATTATACCGCTGGTCGCCGGTGCAGCAATGGATATCAATGGCAGGCTCGTTGCTGAAGAGTTGGGGAAGATTCTTGGGACACAGATGGTTGTGATGAACAAGGTGGGGGCAGCCATGACCCTGGGCACCGATTTCGTGGCTAAAAGCAAGAAAGATGGCTATACGATCTGTTATACGGGGACCTCAGGCATCGTATACTCCAGGATACTCAACCCGGAAACGGTCCCTTACGACCCTGCAAAAGACCTGGAGCCTCTGGGCTTGCACTGTTTCTTTGCCCTGGCTTTCGCGGTGCAAGAAGGCTCGCCCTGGAAAAGCTTTGGAGAGCTGATCGAATATGCCAAGAAGAATCCCGGGAAAGTCCGCGTGGCCACCCATGGTCAGGGTTCGATTGATCACTTTAATGTTGAGATTATTCAATCCCTGACCGGCGCGCAGTTTACCCATGTCCCCTTCAAGGGAGGACAGCAGGTCGTCACGGCCCTCTTAGGGGGGCACGTAGAGGTCATCTCTCACGCTTTCAGCCAGGTCATCCCTCATGTCGATGGCGGAAAGATGCGGATTCTCTTATTGACCAAGAAGATGGCCAACTATCCGAACCTTCCCACACTTCCGGAATTAGGCTACAAGCAGGATCTGCTATCCGCCTGGTTCGCACTGTATGGACCTGCCGGAATGCCGGAGGACGTTAAGAATACGTTAGTGCAGGCAGTCGCAAAGACGATCAATCATCAGGAACTCAAGACAAAAATTGAGAAGATGGGATTCATTGTCGATTATAAGTCTCCTGCCGAACTCAAGAAACTAGGGGTAGAAGACTACGAAAAAGCCCTGGCAGTCGCCAAAAAGGTAGGGCTGCACAAATGATCTGGCACAGAGGGAGGTTTAAAAAAATTCCTTCTCTGTGTCCTCCGGGCCTCTGTGGTGAAAATTCTATTTTGGGGTGATCTGGATTGATGAACCTGCTGATCCTTGACCCCTTTGCTCAAGATCTCAAGAAGGCTTTAGTGCCCAAGTTTCCTGGTGTGTCCATGCACGCGGCCGCCGAGGAGGAGGAGATTGGAGACTTCGCGGAGACAATGGATATCCTTCTGACGATTAGAATCTCGGATGAAGTGATTAAGAAAGCTTCAAGGCTCCAATGGATTCAGGCCAGGACCGCCGGCGTCGATTTTATCCTCGATCTCCCTTCCCTCGGAAAAGATGTTTTGGTTACTTCCACTCGCGGAATTCATGGTCCCCAGATGTCCGAAATGGCCATTCTTCTGATGCTCGCTTTGAGCCGGAATTTCCCGCAGATCCTTCGGAACCGGGATCAAAGGATCTGGGAGCGCTGGCCCGGGAGACTTCTTTATCAGAAAAAAGTGGGAATCCTGGGAGTAGGAGCTGTCGGAGGAGAGATTGCGCGAAAATGCAAGGCCTTCGGGACGACGGTCTATGGCATTACCAGGACCAGCAGGGAGCTGGATTTCGTTGACTATTCCCATGGGCCTGAAGGTCTCTTTAAAGTACTCCGGGAAGTGGATTATCTTATTATCGCAACTCCCCACACGCCTCAGACGCACAAAATGATCGGAGCTGAAGCACTCTCCTCCATGAAAAGGACGGCCTTCTTGATCAACATTGCAAGGGGCGAGATTGTTGATGAAGAGGCACTGATCGAGGCATTGAAGACAGGAAAGATTGCCGGCGCCGCCTTAGACGCTTTTTGTACGGAGCCTTTGCCAAGAGACCATCCCCTCTGGGAGCTTAAAAATGTTATTATCACCCCCCACGTGGGAGGGCTCTGTGATATATCGACGGAGCAGGTTCTCTCCATTTTTGAGGAGAACCTCCGTCGATTCCTTCAGGGAGAAAGACAGAACCTGATCAATCTCGCCTACCGCTAATTCTTTATCGCCACTTTGAAATATCACTCTTGTCCAAAATAATGTTTTCACCACGGAGTCACAGAGGACACAGAGAAGCAATTTTTTTATTTGGCGGGTCGAAGATTCCGGGACCCGGAGGAGGTACCCGTCAAATAAAAGCCTTGCGTCCATTTAAAATGGGCATCTACCAGCGGTCTCGTCGGCCACCGCCGCGGTCGCCCTGGCGAGGACTTTTTTCTTGTGCCTCGTTAACCTTGATGGCCCTGCCATCGAGACTCGAGCCATCCATCTTGGATATCGCGGCATCGGCATCCTCATCCCGGGCAAATGTTACGAACCCAAACCCCCGGGAACGCCCCGAATCACGCTCTGTGATCACTTTGGCTTCGGTGATTTCCCCATAGGACGCGAAGGCAGTCCGTAATCCAGCGTCCGTCGTCTCCCAGCTGAGACCCCCTACAAAAAGTTTCTTAGCCATGCTTTTTGACCCTCCTTTTTTTATTAGTGTCCTCAATAATATTTCCTCTGACAGGCATTGTCAAATGATTTTTGGTTATCTGTGATTTTTGGTTATCAAGTCCACCTACTCCTGTGTCCAAACAAGATCTCCCTCCAACAACTTGACAACATCTTTCACGATCTGTTAAATAAAAATCATTTCAATCGGTGATATTCGGGTGAAGGGAACCCCGTGATCGCGCGTAAGCGTGAAAGTCGGGGACGGACCCGCCGCTGTAGTCCCGACCTCGCAGTTTAGCGAGGTGAGTGCCTTAACAAGGAAAGCCACTGTCCCTGGTCCTGAGCGAGAGCGAGTCGAAGGAGCGGGATGGGAAGGCGAGTTAAGGTCGGGAGAGTCAGAAAACCTGCCCGGATATTCCTCACCAAAGGTCTTCGAGGATGAGACTGTGGGGTGGATGCGGGCAGAATCCCCAGTCTTCGATACGGAGGCTGGGGATTTTTTGTTTGAGCCGATTCGAGGAACGATGCCTAAAAATGACAATCGGTATGAGCACGGGGGAAATTTGAGGAAGCTGGCCGCTTCTGCGGACCGGTCTCCGGAAGACCTCCTCGATTTTTCTGCAAATATCAACCCTCTTGGCCCTCCGGAATGGCTTCGTTCTTTGATCAGCTCCCGGTTGAGCTCCCTTGTTCATTATCCCGACCCCGAATCCTTCTCACTCAGAGCCTCCGTTTCCAACCATTACGGAGTGGCAGAAGAAGAGGTTCTGATAGGAAATGGAACGACCGAGATCATCCATTTATTGCCCCGGGCACTTCCTTTTTCCCGGGCCCTTATTCCGGTTCCTTCTTACTTCGACTATGTCAACGCGGTGGAGCTGGCGGACAAAGCTGCGGAAAAGCTCTTCCTCAAGGAGGAGGAATCCTTTCAGCTCGATCTCGCCCTTCTCGACTCGAAGATCTGCGGCGACGAATTGGTCTTCATCGCCCATCCCAACAATCCTACCGGGCTGACGGTCGATCCTTTGGCCCTGAGGGGCTTGGCTTTGAAGCATCCTTCCACTGTCTTTGTCGTCGATGAATCCTTTTTGGATTTTGTCGATGGGGTGGAGAGTATGGTTCGTGACAGGCCCGGAAACGTTATCGTCCTTCGCTCCTTCACCAAGTTTTTTGCCATTCCCGGATTGAGATTGGGTTTCGCCATCGCCCCCCCTGACACGATCCGGAAGATAAGGAGGATCGTGCCTTCCTGGTCGGTGAATGGTCTTGCCCAGGTTGTCGGAGAAAAGGCGCTGCAGGACCGTGCCTATGCCATAGAGACAAGGACATTCGTCCGGGAGCAGAGGGAGTTCCTCTTCAAGGAACTGAAATCCCTTCCCGGCCTGACCGTCTTTCCAGGAAGAGCAAACTTTCTTCTCCTTCGTATCGATCGAAAAGATATGGATGCATGGGTCCTGGCAAAGCGGATGCTCTCTTCCGGAATTGCAATACGGATTTGCGACAATTTCGATGGGATGGACAGGAGATTCTTTCGCATCGCCGTCAGGACCGGGGATGAGAATCGACGGTTTCTTGATTCTCTGAGACAAGCCATGGGCGTATCTCTGAAATCTCAAAGGATTCGTAAAAAGACCCCGGCCATCATGTTTCAAGGAACAAGCTCCAATGCGGGCAAGAGCGTGCTGACTGCGGCCTTGTGCCGTATCCTTTTGCAGGACGGATACCGGGTTGCCCCCTTTAAAGCCCAGAACATGTCGCTTAATTCCTTCGTCACCCGGGAAGGCGGCGAAATGGGTCGAGCCCAGGTCGTTCAGGCCCAGGCATGCCGACTCGAGCCGGACGTGCGGATGAATCCCGTTCTTCTCAAGCCCAATCATGACACAGGAGCCCAGGTGATTCTCCTGGGAAAGCCCGTGGGGAATATGAACGTAGCAGAGTACATCCAGTACAAACCCGTGGCCTTCGAGGCGGCAAAAGAGGCTTATGGATCCCTGGCGAAGGAGTTCGACGTGATTATCCTTGAAGGAGCCGGCAGCCCCGCAGAAGTCAATTTGAAGCACCACGACATTGTGAACATGAAGATGGCTCGCTATGCGGAGGCCCCCGTGCTCCTCGTCGGGGATATCGACCGGGGAGGCGTCTTCGCCTCTTTCGTGGGGACGATGGAAGTTTTGGCTGAGTGGGAAAGAAAGCTGATCGCAGGTTTTGTGATCAATCGATTCCGTGGGGACGAAGACCTCCTCGGTCCGGCGATCGATTATACGGGATACCATACTGGACGGCCTATCTTTGGGATTGTACCCTTTCTCCGCGATCTCGGGCTGCCGGAGGAGGACTCGGTGGGATTCAAAAGCGGTGCTTTTGACTCTGCTCCCCGGCAAACGGGAATAGAAATCGCCGTCATCGACCTTCCCCATATATCGAATTTCACGGATTTTGACTCCCTCAGGATCGAACCGGATGTCTGTCTTCGCATTATCCGATCATCGAAGGATCTCGATCACCCCGATGCCGTCATTCTTCCGGGAAGCAAAAATGTGATGGGGGACCTGGAATACATCCGGGAAAGCGGGCTGGATAGAAAGATTCTCGATCTCGCTGCTGAGGGACAGACTGAAGTGGTGGGCATTTGCGGCGGCTTTCAAATACTGGGCGGGAAGATCGATGATCCTTATGGAATTGAGTCGGTGAAACAGACGATCCATGGGCTCGGCCTTTTGCCCATATCGACGGTCATGGCCCGGGAGAAAACCCTTGTCCGGACCGGCGGCATGCACCTGCTTTCCGGGATTAAGGTTCGAGGATACGAAATCCACCACGGTCAAACGGAAGGAACGCCTTTGACCCCCCTTGTGCTTCGGGAAGACGGGGAGGTCATTGGAGCGGGGATAGACGAAGGTTGGATCTGGGGTACCTATCTCCACGGAATTTTTGATTCTGATGAATTCCGAAGGTGGTTTATCGATCGGCTGAGAGTCCGGAGGAACCTTCCACCCATAGGAAAGCCCAGCGCCGTCTACGACCTGGAACCTGCCTTCGAACGACTGGCCGAGGCAGTCCGGAAAAGCCTGAAGATCGAAGAGATCTATAAACTGATGGGTTTGAAGTAGACCCCATTAGAAATTGGAGTGGGGTATGGAAGAAGTGACCTTTGGCGGCAGTAATTTTTTTCGTAGGGTCGGCGTCCCCGCCGACCGGACAGGGCAGGCGGGACGCCTGCCCTACGTTTAATTACCCGATATCGACAATGTCTTGTCGATGTTGATGAACTAAGCGCCTAAGGGGACAAGGAAAGCTTATGAAAGGAAAAGGACGCATCCTGATTTTTACCGGTGACGGAAAGGGAAAAACGACCGCCGCACTCGGTATGGCACTGCGGGCAAGCGGCCACGGCATGCGAACCCTGATCCTTCAGTTCATCAAGGCCAATGCAATCACCGGCGAACTGGTAGCCCTCAAGCATCTCCCCGGTGTTGAGCTGATCCAGATGGGACGGGGCTTTGTGCCTTCCCCGGACAACCCCGCTTTCACGGAACACTGTGAGACGGCCCGCAATGGCCTGGAGAGGGCTTTAGAGGCCATCCGCTCGAAGCAATATGACCTGATCATCCTCGATGAAATCTGCACAGCCATGGCTAAAGGACTCCTCACGGAAGATCAAGTCGCTGAAGTGATCGATCAGGCCCATGAAGATTTATGCCTGGTATTGACAGGAAGGGGAGCCACGGATCGGCTCATCTCAAAAGTTGACACGGCGACAGAGATGCGTTGCCTCAAGCATGGGTTGGACGTAGGCTGGAAGGCGCAAAAAGGGGTTGAATATTGAGCCGGGCCATCCCGAGAATCGTCATCGCAGCAACCCAGAGCGGAGTGGGAAAGACTTCGGTGGCCCTGGCCCTGGTCGCATCCCTTCAACGGCGGGGCGTCCGGGTCCAGACCTTTAAGGTAGGACCAGACTTTCTCGATCCCTCCTACCTGACCCTGGCCTCGGGAAGGCCCTGCTACAACCTCGACGGCTGGATGACCAGCAAAGAATACGTTTCCGGGCTTTTCGATCGAGCCACCAAAGATGCGGAGGTTGCGGTGATCGAAGGGGTGATGGGCCTTTTTGATGGAGCCGACCCGGCCCATTCCGGAGGAAGCACAGCGGAGATTGCCTGCTGGCTCGATGCTCCGGTTTTGCTCGTCGTCAACGTCCATGGCATGGCCAGAAGCCTCGCCCCCATGGTGAAGGGCTTTGTCGAATTCGAACCGGACCTAAAGATCGCCGGAATCGTGGCCAATCACAGCGGTTCGGACCATCACGCGTCTTGGCTCAGCCGATCCCTGGAAAGTTCTTCTCTGCCGCCCCTTTTAGGTGCGGTTCCAAGGGGGGCTTTGCCGACCCTGCCGAGCCGCCACCTTGGCTTAGTAACGGCAGATTCTCAGAATCTGCCTCGCGAGATTCTTCAAGAAATGGCGGACTTTTTTGAGAAGCAGATGCCTTTAGAACGTATCATGCAGATCGCACGAAGCGCACAGCCTCTCTTCCTCCCTGAGCCGACCTGGAAGATAGATTCTCCAAAGAGAAGAATCGTCATCGGATTGGCTTATGACAGGGCCTTCCATTTTTACTACCCGGATAACCTCGAGGCTTTGACATCGCGAGGATGCGAGCTTGTCCGGTTTTCACCTCTCGAGGATAAGGAACTGCCGGAAGGCCTCGATGGTCTTTACCTTGGAGGAGGCTATCCCGAGGAGTACGCCGGAGTCCTGTCAGAGAACCAGGCCATGCTGGAAGCCGTCGGCCGTTTTTCCGGCAGCGGATTGCCGATTTATGCCGAATGCGGCGGGTTGATGTATCTGACTCAAGGGATCGTGGCTCGGAACGGAAACCGGCACCCGATGGTGGGGATTCTCCCGGTTTGGTCCCGAATGCTCCCCCATCTGAGATCCCTTGGATATGTGGAGGTGACTCTCGCGGAAAACTCCTTGTGGGGAGGTTCTGGAGCGGTATTAAGAGGCCATGAATTCCACTACTCCGAGCTGACGGAGGGGGAGTGGAGTGACAACCTCTGGACCCCGGTTTACAGGCTCAAGCGCCGCCAGTCGAAAGAGATTTCTCCCGAAGGGTTCCAGAGGGGCAAGATTCTCGCCAGCTATGTCCATCTCCACTGGGCCTCGCAGCCCGGTGCAGTGCAAAGTCTGATCAATTCTTATGGAGCAAGATCATGAAGAGCGAATCGAAAAAGAATCCCGGTCCTCTTATCCGTCGATTTTATGCTTCGCCTCTCAGCGGAGAGGAGATCGAAGCCCGATCCTTTGAGATCATCGATAAGGAAGTTCCCTCCCATCCCTTTGGGGCTGCCGAGTGGCAGGTGGTCCGCAGGATGATCCACACCACGGGAGACTTTAACCTCATCGATGCCGTGAGGTTTTCTCCGCAGGCCATTTCCGCCGGCATCGATGCCCTGCGGGACGGCAGGCCGATCTATGTCGACTCCAAGATGATACGGTCCGGTCTTTCCCTCCCCAGGCTTCGATCGGTTAGCGAAAGCTATGATCCTTCGCACATCATCTGTCATGTGGCCGCTGAGGATGTGGCTCAGGAGGCCCGCCGGGCAGGGCTTCCCCGATCCCTCTTTGCGATTCGCAAGGCGAAATCGATTCTTGAAGGAAGCCTGGCCGTTTTTGGAAACTCGCCCATCGCCCTCCTGGAGCTCAACCGTCTCATTCTCGAAGAGAATATCCGGCCCTCCCTGGTTATCGCCATGCCGGTCGGTTTTGTTCATGTCGTGGAGAGTAAAAAAGAGCTGATGTCTCTGGATGTTCCATACATCGGCCTGGCAGGAAGGCGGGGCGGAAGCCCCCTTGCCGTAAGCGTCATCCATGCCCTCTGCTCGATCTCAAGAGGATTGAGGCATGGAGAAGACTTCCGCGAAAAGACGAAATCCGCCCCTTCGGAAAGAGAAGCGATTCTTCTCATGGGCCACGGAAGCCGCGTGCCGGGAGCCGGGAAAGACATGGAAGAGGTGGCCAGACGCCTGAGAAAGAACTATGGGTACCCCAGGGTCGAGATATGCTTTATGTCGGGGCTGGGACCCAACTTCCCTGAAATGTTCCAAAGGTGCGTCGAACAGGGAGCCAACCATATTCTGGTTATCCCCTACTTCCTCCACGTTGGGATGCACATCCTCCAGGACATTCCGGAAATGATGCGAAAAGAAGTGGAGCGATTTCCTGACGTGGAATTGATTCTTGGCAAAGGGTTGGGGTTTGACGAATCACTGGTTGACCTCGTCCACAGAAGCATCCAGGAGTCGAAAGACCTTGAGGATGTGCGAAACCGGGCCCTTGAGCCGAAAGAAAAAATATCCGGCCCCGCCGGGACAGCATGAGTTCGTCCCCATGCTTCCCGAAGAAGCGGCGAAGTATCGAAGATAATCCTTCTATCATTTTGGGATCTTAGAACGATCGGGAGGTAGAAATGTGATTGAAGCATTGTAGATTCAAGGAATGAAGAAGCGGAAAGGGGTGAGAAACCCCTGCTGTCTCGCAACTGTGATGGGAACGAAAGCTAATAAAGCCACTGTCCTGATGTATTTGGATGGGAAGGCTAGCAAGTAGGCAGCCCTAAGCCAGGAGACCTCTCCATTCCTAAAACCTCGATGAAAGGAGAATAAATAGATGAAAAGGAGCTTAGTATTTGTTGTTTTGATGGTCAGTTTGATTCAGTTTCTTTGCCTTCGTAATGCTTTTGCCAGTCGTCCCCTCTCGACGGACGATGCCTGGACGGTTGAGAAAGGTCAATTTCAGTTGGAAACGGGTTTCGATCTATCACGTCAGGATAATCATGACAGGGGGGTCAGCCCTTCCCTGATGTTAAGTTACGGGTTACTGGAAAATATGGACATAGGAATCGGCAGTTCGTACCTCTTTGTTCGCCCAAAGGAGGGAGAGAATGAGAACGGTCTCGGAGACACGGAGATTAAGCTTAAATATCGACTCCTGGGAGAGAAGATTCGGATGCCTGCCTTTGCCCTTGCAGGAAAAGTGAAGATACCAACAGCCAGCGAATCGAGAGGCCCGGGATCGGGCAAGGCCGATTTCGGCATCGACGCCATTTTCACAAAGGAACTCAGCAAGAGGTTTGTTCTCCATCTCAACATAGGGTATGCCTTCGTCGGAGAACATGGGGCCGACAATGAATTGAATTATTCAGGTGCAGCGCAATTCATTCTCTCGGACAAATGGGCTTTAGTGGGAGAGATCGTTGCGGTTAACAATTTCAATAGCCGCCGAAAAAATAACCTCCTCTCAGGTCTTCTCGGCACCAACTATCTTATCACGGAGAATATCATCTGGGATGCAGGGATCGAGATAGGGATGAATAAGGCTGCTCCGGACTATCGACTCACAACAGGATTGACATGCCTTTTCAAACCTTAACCTCAACGTTGCAGAAAAAAGGCGCCACCGGACTCGTCCGGGACATTGGAAAAGCCTTGTGGGGGGACCTTGATGTGAGTGCCCTGCCCGTGCCGGAGCGAGAAGAATATCCCGTTCCGCTAGGACACGGTGAATTCGTCACGATGCTTCCCGGGGAGGCGGCCAAATACAAATATGGGAGGTGAAAAAGATGCAACCTAACAGCATATTTAAAATTCAGCATTCAAAGAGACTCCTCCTCACTCTGCTGCTGGCTGTATACTGCTTACTGTTCACGGCTTCAAATGTCCATGCCATGCACCTTTCCGAGGGGATATTGCCCCTCGGGTGGGCCGCTTTCTGGTCTGTCATTGCTGCACCCTTTGTCGCATGGGGATTATGGCAGATGAAGAAAATAGCTGCCGTTGACATCTCATTTAAACCTCTTGTCGGGCTGATGGCAGCAGTGGTCTTTATCATCTCCTGTATGCCTATCCCTGTGCCCTCCGCAGGGACATGCTCCCATCCATGTGGAACAGGGATATCAGGGATACTCGTCGGCCCAGTGATCAGCATACTGATCACTGCCGCAGCATTATTGATGCAAGCCCTCTTCCTTGCCCACGGGGGTTTAAGCACATGGGGGGCGGATATCGTATCCATGGGCGTGATGGGATCTTTCACGGGATTTTTGACCTTCAAGGCCTTACGCTCAATGAAAACGAGCATGGCCGTTGCAGGCTTCATGGCCGGGCTATTTGCAGACTGGGCGACCTATTTCACTACATCTGTTGAACTGGCCTCAGGCATAAGGGGGGATTTACCATTTATGCCCCTTTTCTGGAAAATCCTGATCGCCTTCATCCCAACACAGCTTCCCCTTGGATTGCTTGAAGGGGCAATGACAGCGGGAATGGTCACACTTCTTTATAAGAAGCGACCGGACCTTCTTGTAAAGATGCGTGTCATCAGACCTGAGGAGGCGCTATGAAGTTCAGAGTTCGGAGTTCGGAGTTCAGAGAGCTCAAATCTAAATCTATACCATTGCTGGTCCGTTTCCTTATTGCGATAGTACTCCTCCTCGGTTTTCTCTCATTTGCTTTTAGCACTGACAAATGGTCAGGCGTCGATGAAACAGTGGTAGAAAAATTTGCGAAAGAACATGGAAGAGAGGCAAGAGAGCCCTTGATCAACACAGATCAGGGAGATCTTCTCATCTTTCTGTTTCTTATTGCAGGTGCAGTTGGCGGGTTTGCGGCGGGATACTACTGGAGAATGCTCGTAGCAGAAAAAGCTCCAAAGATGAAGGGGCAGAAGCAAAACAGTAGAGGCTGAGACGAGTCCCTTATGAATGACCTTTGCGCATAATGGTGGCAAAACGTGGGCTATGGTGAAGAAGCACCAATTTCCAAGCACCAAATCCCAAACAATATCCAAATTTCAATTTCGAATGACCCAAAGGGATTTCTTTCGGATTTTGGTCATTGGGCGATTGGAAATTGTTTGGAATTTGGGATTTGGATTTTGGAATTTCAATGCCGCTTTGGTTCCGGCTATGCCGGAAGGATATCTTTATGCACGTCCTTTCTGAATACTTTAAAAAAGACCATTTTCTCTCAGAAATTGACGCAAGGGTGAAAATCCTTGTTGCCCTGGTGCTTTTGGTCATGGTCCTGAGCTATAAGGGAATTCTCCTCCCGCTCTTTATTACACTGCTCTGCATCGTCATCTGCATAAAGATGAAGATACCGTTACGGGTCTTCGTCCTACGGTTTTCAGAGCCTTTATTTATCGCATCCGTGGTGCTTATGCTGAAATTTCTATTCTCCGGAAAGGATGACATCTTCTCTTTTCAGATCTTGGGAATAAAGATTGCCGGTCACAAAGATGGCCTCATGGACGGGTTGATGATCGCAAGCAGAATCTTAGGTTCCGTTTCCATTATTGCTGCCATGGGATTTTCCACGCCCTTTACCGAGTTCATGGCGGGCCTTTCATGGTTAAGGGTTCCAAAGGGCTTTATCGAAGTTCTGATGTTTGCATATCGGTTTCTCTTCGTGCTCCTTGAAGATGCAATGATCATTTACAATGCACAAAAAAATCGCCTCGGCTATACAACCATAAGGCGTGGATTGGGATCGTTCGGCATTCTTGTGGGCTCTTTAATGCTCAAAGCATTTGAACACAGCCATAATGTTACAACGGCCATGATCCAGAGAGGTTACGACGGCAACATCCCTATATTAAAACATAAACCCTTTAAACCCTCCGAGGTTATTGTCTCGGTCCTGATTGTAATGGCAATGGGATGGGTATGGAAGATTCAGTGAGGTTATCCGTAAAAATAGACTCCTTCAAATATCCCGACGGGACAATAGCCCTTTCGGATACGGCCCTTGAAATCAGAAAGGGTGAATTTGTAGGAATCCTGGGATCAAACGGTTCTGGAAAGACAACCTTCTTAAAAGTCATGGATGGGCTGTTGAAGAATTTCGAGGGCCGAATCCTCCTTGACGGAGTGGATATCAGAAAACTATCCCCGAGGGAGATCTATCAAAAGGTAGGGCTAGTTTTTCAAAATCCTGATGACCAGCTTTTCGCAACGAGCGTCTTTGAAGATGTCGCATTTGGACCCATCAATATGGGTTTCCCTGAAGATGAGGTGATCCGGAGCGTTAAGCGGTCCCTCGAAGATGTGGAGATGGACGGATATGCTAAGAAGTCCATCCACAATCTGAGCTTCGGGCAGAAGAAGAGGGTCTGCATCGCAGGGCTTCTGGCAATGGGGCATCAGATTTTACTTCTTGATGAGCCGACAGCCGGATTAGATCCGATGGGAGAGTATCGGATGATGAACCTGCTAACAAAGCTTAATAAGGAAAATGGAGTGACCATTGTCATGGCGACCCATAGTGTTGACCTCGTTCCATTATTCCTCGACAAACTCTATGTCTTAAGCAAAGGGCATGTGGTGAGAGGCGGAATTCCTGAAGAAGTATTCACAGCACCGGAAGATATGGCCAATGTAAGACTTAGACTTCCACAAATAGCAGAGCTGATTTACAGGCTGAAGCATGAGGATCAGATACCATTTGAAAAAGTCCCCCTCACCATTGGTGAGGCGAGAAGGGAGATCCTCCGATTAATAAGAGAATAGCATAGCGCATAGGGCATAGCGCATAGCGTAACTACCCAAAACAAAAACCAAAACCTAAAACCAATTTTCAAGGTTGGAGGGTGCCCTCCGGGCATGGGGCATTAGTAAGGGTAACGATGCCCGTTTCGTCATTCGGTTACGTTTATTGGCTTCAAGAACTTCACGTAACCCTCTAACGTTAACCCAAACGGGCTTCGTAACCGTAACCTTGGCCGAAAATTCTAATTCTTCGTAGGTGACGCTTTCGTCATGACCCATGACTCAGAAAATACGCCTAACCTCAGAAAAGGATTCACCACGGGGACTTGCGCTCAGGGAGCTGCAAAGGCCGCCACCCTGATGCTCCTGACCGGGAAGGTGCAGGACCGGGTTGAAGTGGAAACCCCTTCCGGCGTGAAGCTCCGTCTTCCGGTCATCGATCCCGAGATCGGAGACCGCCACTCAAGCTGTGGGGTGGTGAAGGATTCCGGTGACGATCCGGACACCACCCACGGTGTGAAGATCTATGCCACAGTGAGTTTTTCCGGCGGACAGGGGGTAACGATCAGAGGCGGACAAGGGGTGGGCATTGTAACCAGAGCGGGGCTGGCCATTCCCGTGGGCGAACATGCGATCAATCCGACGCCTCGGGAAATGATTCGAAAGGAAGTCACCCGGCTCTTGCCGGAAGATCAAGGGGTGGAAGTGATCATCACCGTTCCGAATGGCGAAGCCCTGGCAGAAGAGACTTTCAATCCTCGTCTCGGCATCACAGGAGGCATTTCCATTCTCGGAACGACGGGAATCGTCGAGCCCCGATCGATCGATGCTTACAAGACATCCCTCTCCCTTCAACTCGAAGTGATCAAGGCTTCAGGCAGTGGAAAGGCCACCCTCGTCCTCGGCTACGTGGGCGAACGGTACTGCAAAAATGTCCTGGGCCTTCCCGGCGATTCCTTCATTAAGATCGGTGATCATGTGGGATTCATGTTGGACCAGTGTAAGAAAAAGGGAATCGAAGAAGTTTTTCTGATCGGACACATCGGGAAATTGGCGAAGGTGGCCAGCGGCCAGTTCAATACCCACTGCCGGTTCGGGGACCACCGGGTAGAGACGATTGCTCACCATGCGATGCGCTGCGGTGCTGACCGGGAAACGATCGAAGTCATCCTCCGGGAAAAGACTGCCGAGGCCACAATCGGGATAGTGAGAGAAAAGGGTTTGATGAAGGTCTTTGATGACATCGCCCGGGAAGTGGTTTTGAGAGCGAAGGAACGTATAAACCCCGTTAGAAATTCTGGCGGAGCATTAAACCCCACTGGCATTGTGCAAAAAGGTACCCATGCTTCAAAGGAGTTGGGCATTATTTCTAACGGGGTAAAGGGGAAGCTCAGCATACGCTGCATCATTCTATCCCTGGAGGGAGAAGTTCTGGGGAGGTATTAATCGGAGGCTAAGACTGCTTGCATTCACCACAGAGGCACCGAGGGCACAGAGTGGATTATTCTTTTGTCTGTCGGGGAGACGGCCGACAGACAAAAGCGCTCCGCCTTATGAAATAAACTTTCGGCCAAAGGCCGTAGAAGTTTTTGGAGAATCGTCGTCTCCCGATTCTCCAGAAAATAACCCGCACTCCGTGATCTCTGTGCCTCAAGCGAGTCCTCGTCCTCTGAGGGCGAGCGGGTGGTAAAACTATTTTGTACCCTTGGTAATATCATGAAAAAAGTCTACGTCATTGGTATTGGTCCTGGCACGGAAGACTATCTGCTTCCTGTTGCCAGAAAGGAGATCGAGACCTCCGACTGTTTGATCGGGGGGAAACGGGCCCTCCGCTTGTTTCAGCATCTTCATAAAGAGGAGGTCCTTCTGGACGGGAATTTTGAGAAAGTCATCCCCTTCCTGTTGAAGGAAAGGGAAAAGAAGAAGATCGTCCTTCTCGTTTCAGGAGACCCGGGACTCTACAGCTTCTTGAACACGATTTCCCGTTTTCTAAAAAGAGAGGAGTATGTGGTCCTTCCTGGCATCAGCACCGTCCAAATCGCCTTCGCAAGAATCGGAGAAGGGTGGGAAGACGCCACCCTCATCAGCCTCCACGGTCGAAAAGCAGAGGACCTGGCCAGGAGAGTGAAGGAATCCTCAAAGGTCTTTCTCTTCACCGATCTAAATTTTCCACCCCAGGGAATCGCCGCATACCTACTTGAAAACGGGGTGGAGAACCGAAGAGCGATTGTCATGGAAAACTTGACCTACCCGGACGAGAAGATCGTAGACGCTGATCTAGACCTGCTGACCCAGATGGGAGGATTTGGACTGTGCGTGATGATCATAAAGAAAGAAGCAAAGCGAGACCTGTGAAGTACGGCAAGCTTTATGGAATCGGGATAGGACCGGGGGACCCGAAACTTCTGACCCTGAAGGCAAAGGAGATCCTCGACCGGGTCGATCTCATCTTCTGCCCGAAAGGGGATGAAGGCGGGACTTCCTGGGCCCGCTCGATCATCGAGGCAACAACCGCAGGGCCCAAGGAGTTCGTGGAACTCACTTTTCCCATGACCCGGGACAAAAAGGTGCTGAAAGGCTACTGGCAAAAGGCCGCCGGAAGAATCGCTGAAGAGATGGCAAAGGGAAAAGAAGGGGCCTTCATCACGCTTGGAGACCCATTCATCTACAGTACCTATATCTATCTCTTGAGAACGCTCCGCCACGACTTTCCCCACATCGAGGTGGAAACCATCCCTGGAATCACTGCGTTCAATGCCGCTGCAGCGAGGGCGCAGGTTCCCCTTGTCCAAGGGGAAGAAAGGTTGGCTGTCCTTCCAGTGACGAAGACCCTGAAGGGACTGAGAGAAGCCTTCGAAGCCTTTGACACGGTCATCTTGATGAAGGTGGGATCGAAACTGGATCGGCTGATGGCCCTCCTCAAGGAGATGGATCTTCTGAAGAGCTCGGTCCTTGTCAGCCGCCTCGGACATCCTGAGGAGAAGATCATCAGCAATCTTTCTTCATTAGAAGGAGATAAGAGAGCAGGATACCTCTCCGTGATCATCGTAAAGATTCCCAAAAGGAGGGCCTGGCCGGCTTAGGCGGAATGCGGCCCCTTCGGGGGAGTACTCTTTTTTCGTAGGGTCGGCGTCCCCGCCGACCGGACATGGCAGGCGAGACGCCTGCCCTACGTTTTAACCTCCTTTATCCGATATTGACAACGTTTTGTCGATATCGATTCTCTAAGGGCCTAAGGACTATGATGAAAGTCTATTTTGTCGGGGCAGGCCCCGGCGATCCGGAACTCTTAACTTTAAAGGCAAAAAAAGTCCTCGCGTCATCGGACATCGTCATTTACGCCGGTTCCCTGGTCAATAAAGAAATCTTGAAATTTGTCAAAAAAGGGGCTGTTCTCTACGATTCTTCAGGGATGGAACTGGAAGAGATCTTTAAGGTCTTTTGCCAGGCAAAAGCAGGGGACAGAGTCGTTGCCAGACTTCAGACCGGCGATCTTTCCATTTACAGCGCTCTCCAGGAGCAACTGGACTGGTGTGAAAAAGAGGGAATCGACTGCGAGATCATTCCAGGCATCAGCTCTTTCCAGGCTGCAGCAGCCACCCTCAAACGGGAACTCACTCTCCCCGGGATCAGCCAGACCTTGATCCTGACCAGGATCTCGGGCAGAACCGAAGTCCCCCCCAGGGAAGACCTGGAAAAACTGGCCAAAACGAAAGCAACAATGGTCCTCTTTCTGAGCATTCAAGAGATCGAGAAAGTAGCGGGCAAACTGGCAAAGGGCTACGGTGAGAATACTCCGGTTGCAGTCATCGAAAAAGCCTCCTGGCCAGGGGAGAGAACGATCACCGGGACCTTAGGGAATATTGCGAAAAAGGTAAAGAAGGCGGGGATCAAGCGCCAGGCACTGATTGTCGTGGGAGACGTTCTCGGAAAGAGTTACCGAAGATCGAAACTCTATGACGCCGATTTTGAGCACGGTTTCCGAAAGAAGAGATTTCCGAAAGAGTCCTGAAATCTCTGATTACACCGATTATGGAAAGATTACACAGATGAAGAGAGCGTAAAGTAGTTTTCGGAGCCCTCAAGAAGGGATCATGAACCCCGCCCTTCCTGATTGGTTTTATGTATATGTGTTGGAAAGCAAGATAAATGGTTCTATTTATATTGGATGTACATCAAATTTAGAAGAAAGAATGAAAGAACATAAAAATGGAAAAGTATATTCTACGAAGCACTTATTGCCTATTGAACTCATATACGTTGAAGCATATCAATCCAAAAAGGATGCTTTCGAAAGGGAAAAATGTTTAAAATATCACGGTAGTGCCTTAGGACATTTAAAGATTAGATTGAAAAACACATTAATGAAAGGAAGGGCGGGGTGAAGGTCGCTATCATAGCCGTTACCGAAGAGGGAAAGAAGACCGCTCAAGAGCTTGCAAGCGCTTTCAAAGAAAGTCAGGTCTATTGCCTTTCCGGTTCCAAAACCCTGAAAAGTACGGTGGAAGAGATTTTTTATCGGTATGAGGGACTCATCTTTATCATGGCCCTAGGAATCGTCATCAGGGTGACCGCGCCCTATCTTAAGAATAAGTATGTCGATCCTGCTGTCGTGGTGGTAGATGAAAGCAGACGGTTCGCCATCAGCGCCCTTTCCGGCCACGAGGGAGGGGCAAATCGCCTGGCCTTTCAGGTCGCTTCGATCCTTGGAGCTGAACCGGTGATTACGACCGCCTCGGAAACAAAAAGGAGGCTCATCGTGGGAGTGGGGTGCCGGAAAGGGACGACTCGGGAAGAAATCCTCAAGGCGATTGACGAAGCCCTGAAAGAGGGAGACTGCTCCATCGATGGCGTCAGATGCATCGCCACTATCGATTTAAAGGGAAAAGAGCCGGGTCTGAACGAGGCGTGTCAGACGTTGGGAATTCCGCTGAGAATCATACCCCACGATTGGGTCCAACGATTCGACGGACCTTATCAGAGGTCGGCCTTTGTTAAAGAGAAGATCGGTGTTGAGGGGGTGAGTGAACCTTGTGCGCTCTTGGCAGGAAGAAGGACAGAGCTGATCGTCCCCAAGATCAAGCGGGGAAAGGTCTGTGTAGCCATCGCCAGGGAAGGCTGAGCATTGTCGGGATCGGTCCTGGAGACAGGGACTCGTTGAGTCCAAGCGCCTATAAAGCCATCCGTGACAGTGAGGTCATCGTTGGCTACAGAGCCTATTTACAACTTCTGAACGGGCTGCTGGCCGGCAAGGAAATGATCTCATCGGGAATGACACAGGAGATCGGAAGAGCTCGAAAGGCCATCGAGAAAGCTCTGGCGGGCAGCCATGTTTGTCTCGTTTCAAGCGGGGATGCAGGTATTTACGGCATGGCCGGCGTCATCCTGGAACTTTTGAAAAAAGAGGAGGCAGGGAAGATCGAAATAGAGATTATTCCCGGTATTACGGCGGCCTCGAGTTGTGCCAGTCTCTTAGGGGCACCGTTGATGAACGATTTTGCAGTGATCTCCTTAAGCGACCTTCTCACGGATCTCAAGATCATCGAGGAAAGGATCAGGGCAGCTTGCCGGGGCGATTTTGTTATCGTCTTTTACAACCCGAAGAGCAAGAAGAGGACCAGGCCCTTTGAGACGGCATGGCAGATACTCATGCAGCATCGCTCCTCCCAAACCCCTGTGGGGATCGTGCGAAATGCGAGAAGAAGTGAAGAAGAGGTCATCATCACCTCCCTCGAGGAGATGCCTGCCATCAAGCAGATCGATATGGGGACGACGATCATCGTCGGCAATTCGAAGACCTACGTCAAAGGCAGATACATGATCACCCCTCGGGGCTACGACAAAAAAGAGGGGTATCCTCTTCGCCTTCACCCTCCCTCCAGTGGGCATAAGCGCTAACGTAATATTCCCTCCCCTTCAAGGGGAGGGTGAGGGAGGGGATGGGGTAGATTGTGAAGGGTGAAGGGGAGTAATAAGATCCACAAGCAAGAAAGGTGAAAAAAATGAAAAGCAGAACAACAGGCAAGGTATATCTTGTGGGTGCGGGGCCCGGCGACCCGGAATTGATCACGGTCAAGGGGTTGAAGCTTCTTCAGAAAGCGGATGTTGTTGTCTATGACTTCCTGATCGACAAAAAGCTTCTTGCCTTCGCCAGGAAGGATGCGGAAATGATCTGCGTGGGGAAATCCTCTTCCTTTCATACGTTGAAACAGGAGGAGATCAATAAGCTCCTCGCCGAAAAGGCTCTTCAGCATACAACGGTGGTCCGTTTGAAAAACGGCGATCCTTTCATCTTTGGACGGGGGGCGGAAGAGGCCGTTTACCTGGCGGAGCGGAAAATCCCTTTTGAGGTCGTCTCCGGGGTCAGTTCCGCTATCGCCGTCCCTGCCTATGCGGGAGTGCCGTTAACGCACCGGGATCATGCCTCCTCTCTGGCGATTATTACCGGCCATCGAAGGAATGACGGAGAAGTCAAAATCGTCAACGCAGACACCCTTGTCTTCTTAATGCCCGTGGCCAATCTTGATCGAATCGCCCAAAAGTTGCTGGAATCAGGAAAAAGCCCGGAGACACCCTGTGCCCTTATCGAAAAAGGGACCCTTGCAGGCCAGAAGGTCGCTCAGGGAAATCTGGGAAATATCTCTGAGATCTCCACCACCCTGGGTATCAAGCCTCCCGCAGTCTTTGTAGTGGGGGAAGTAGTGAATCTGAGAAGCGGGCTTGGACAATCGTGACCGCGCACCTACGGCGATCCCACCCCCACCCTAGCCCTCCCCCTGAAGGGGAGGGAAATCGTCACGCGCTTCGCGTGATTCCTCCCCCTTCAAGGGGGAGGTCAGGAGGGGGATGGGGTAACTGTTGGAGTCCCGCTAAGGCGGGGTTAAACTTACCGTAACGTAAAATGAATGGTACTTTTAAAATATCTGCATGTGACGGGACGGGGCTTTAGAACCCTAAAATTCAAAAAGAAAAGAGGGATCCCGAAACAAGTTCGGGATGACAGAAAAAAATCCATTATCTGTCATGC
>Ga0214473_10002007_pt1 | contig 25720 bp, 22 predicted proteins | sample RVTome_7_FD_203509 | JGI IMG/M metagenome (GOLD analysis project Ga0214473, IMG submission 203509) | Soil microbial communities from uranium-contaminated site in the Upper Colorado River Basin, Wyoming, United States - RVT98D197 | ecosystem: Environmental > Terrestrial > Soil > Contaminated >...
CGTGGTGCACGTGCGACGCCATCGCGCGCATCGTCGGACGATGAAACCGTCCGCCCGCGCTCGCCACGCTCCACCTCGCAAGCTCTCCTCCCCCGCCTCTGTCACTAAGACGGCGGTCTGGCCGGCGCCATTCGCGGTCGCCCCCGAATCCAAGGTTGCCTCGTACCGGAGCGATTCCGCCGCCCCGGGCGCGAGCGCGCTGAGGAGGGCGCCGGCCAGCCGACGTGCTCTCGTGCCCGGGCCCGAGCCAACCACCAGTCCGGACGCGGTCCTGACGCGGCTCACCCCATCTCTTGCCCAGGCTTGGTCGCAACCAGAAGTGCGTTCGGTGCGGTTTGACGCGGCCTACTACTACGGCACGGGCAAGTCGGCCCGCGCGCTGGCCGAGGAGCTGGCGCAGTCCTGGGCGGACAAAGGCGTGAATGTGGTTTACTACTACGCCTACAACCGCGTCTATGGGGCCCGCTACTACACGCGTTACGCAGACCTCCCCCTGGAGGACTACGGGCGGCAAGATCTGCTGGGACACCTACTGCGAGCCGCCCGCCCACGCGGGATCAGGGTAGTGGCCTGGTTTGCCGGCCCGCACAGCAAGCAGATGTGGGAAGCCCATCCGGGGTGGAGACAGAAGGCTGCGGACGGGAGTGATTACCGGCCTGACGCCGACTCCTATCCGCTCTGTGTCCGGAACTCTGAGGTTCAGGAGTGGTGGCTCGGCCTGATTGCGGATCTTCTGGAGCGCTATCCCGAACTGGACGGGGTGGATGTGGCGGAGGCGCAGGTGGACCTGTGGGGCGACCACTCCTGCCACTGCGCGCGCTGCCAGAGCCGTGGTGACGACGTGCGCGCCTGGCGGGTGCGTCGCGCGCAGGGCCTGACTGACTTCTTGCGAGCAACCAGCCGGCTTGTCCATAGCCGCAGCAAGGAAGTCCACCTCACCACCGTCTTCACCGCGAGGCCTGACGGCAAGCTGATGTCGCCGGACGATGTCCGCGACGCTACCGGTTTTGACCTCGTGGCCCTGTTGTCCGGCCCCGCCCGGCCGGACGTGATCCAAGCTGAGCTCATCTGGCAGCAGTGGGCCGCGCTCTACCGCAACCCAAGGACGTTCACCCCAGCCTGGACCCAAGACGCCGTGCGGCAGGCCAAGCAGGTGGTGTCCGGGCGCGCCCGGCTGGTCGCGCACGTCGAACTCACCGATTTCGGCTCTGGCGGGCTAAGTGGGCCGGGCCTCGCGCGCACCGTTGCCTCGGCCGTGGCCGGCGGCCCACACGGCGTGGATATCTATGATGCCCATCAGCTCGATCAGGTTGAGGGCGTCACCCGCTACCTGCAGACCGCGTGGCTGCTGCCCAGCGCCCAGTAACTGCTAGACCGTTCAGATCGGGCCGTCCGCGACCACGTTCGTTTCCCACTTGCGCCGCACGCGGATTGCTGGCATGATGTGTGGCTGGGGCGGAGGGCGGCATCGCGCGTGGGGGATTCACGCCGTTGAGGAGCATCAAAGCCTGGAACTTGCTGCTGCTTGTCGGCCTGGCGGCCGGGCCTGCCTGGGCCGCGCCAAGACCTGTGCTGGTGGTGCACAGCACGGAGGCGAAGGGCGACTGGGCGGTGCCTGCGCTGGTCAACCTCCTGGGGCATTTTGGCTGCACGGTCACCGCTCTCCCCGCCCGGGCCTACACCCCCGACGAGATCGACCGGTACGGCGCCGTTATCTATCTTGGTGTGCGTTCCGAGACCTTGCCGCGCGCGCTGCTCGACGATCTCTACGACACCGCACTCCCAATTTGCTGGGTCGGCAATAATCTCGAGCAACTCGCGGATCGGTTTTCTCTGGGTCGCTACGGATTCCGACTCACTGGCAGACAGGTGAAGTGCGACGCGGTGATTTATCGCGGACAGAGCCTGGCGCCTGCTTTGCGCGAAATCACCGAGATCGCGGTGGATCGCCCTGACCTATGCGAGACGCTGGCCATGGGTGGCGCGGCGCCATACGCGGTGCGCAGTGGCGGGCTCTGGTATCTCCCGGAGATGCCATTGGTGGGGGTAGGAGAGACCGGTAGTTGGCTAGTGCTTGCCGATCAGCTCCACGCGGTGATCGGAGAGACGCACCCGCCGCGCCGAACCGCGTTGGTATGCATCACCGGCGTGAGTCCCCTGTCGGACGATGGGAAGGTGCGCACTCTGGTGACGCTGCTGGCCACCCAACGCGTGACTCCCGCGATCGCCGTCACGCCGCTGCATCGCGACCCGTCCTCCAACCGTGACATTCGCTTGTACGAACGGGACGACGTGGCGGCCGCACTGCGATCCGCGCAGCGTAACGGCGCGGCGATCCTCGCGCACGGCCTGACCCACCAGTCTGCGGCCCGCACGGGTGAAGAGGCGGAATTCTGGGACGAGGCGCGGCACGGTCCGTTGCTGGAGCGTTCTTCGGAGGACACCCATCGCCGGGTTGACCAAGCCATCAATGAGCTGGCGGCGTGCGAACTGTATGCGGTGGCGTGGGCGACTCCCCGCGGCCTGGCCGCGCCGGCGGACTACGCGGAGATGGCGCAGAACTTCTCCACAGTGTGGGAGCGACGCTTACCTCACCCTGCGGCGCCGGTCTCGCAGTTGTTCCCCTTCCTCATCTTCCGGGACAGCAACGGCCAGCAGATCGTGCCGGAGAGCCGGCTGACGTTGGGAAAGGGCGACCGTGCGGAGGCGTTGCTGAAACAGGCTCGGCCGTTCGAGGCGGTGTGCGACCCCTGGGTGAGCTTCGCCATTACCCCGGAGGCGTCGCCAAGGGAGGTGGCGCGCCTCGTCTCCGAGTTGCGCCGCGCCGGGTGGCAGTTTGCCGACCTGCGCCGCCTGGACAACTGGGTGAAGAGCACGCCACTGCAGATCTACACGCGGGCGAGATCCGTCGCGCTCCGCCAGGTCGTCCCGGTGGGATGGAACGCAACCCTCTTTCTGCCCGACGGGTCGCGCGATCGGCGTTTCGAGCACGCGGCAAAGGAGGGACTGTCCGCCAACGAAACGGTGCAGCCACGCGCCATCCTGGTGGCTTACCCACCCGGAGTGGACATCGACGCGACGTTCATCGTTGGCGGCCCGATGCGGCGGTTCACGCACGGGCTGGTGGTGGATATCACACGCACCGTGACGCTCTTCGCGATCGGTGCCTGCGTACTGTTCCTGTTGCTGTATATGGCCCAGATCGCGTTCCAGCGGCGGCGTGGTTAGGTTATGCGCCTCCCACTCTTGCTGTCACTGTGTGCGTGCCTTCTCCTGTCTGGGTGTCACCGCCCGGGCGCCAGGCCACGCGCGCCCAGACCGAAGCCTGACGTGGCGGCCCCGGCTATACCCTCTCCGCCTGTGGAGGTGCTCGTCGTGCAGGAGAAGGGCACTACGGGGGCCCGGGATCTGGTGACCCTGATCGGTCACTTTGGGAAGCGCGCGGCCCTCCTCCCGGCCAGTGAGTACCGGGCGCATGGGGTGCAACGATATCCCACCGCGTTCTACCTGGCCGGCTACGATACCGACGCGACGCGCAGGCGCTTCGTCGCCGATCTCGCACACTACACCGGAACCGTGGTCTGGATTGGGCCGGGGGTGGAGAGCCTCGGAGAAGCAAGACTCTTCGCGCTTGGGCTAACCACTCCTGACGCGGACGAATCACCGCCGGAGGCGGGCCCGCAGCCCCTCGTGTACCGCGGTCAGTCCCACGTGGAGGAGCTTAGCCTCCCCCTGCTGCACGCCAGCGGGCGCGCCCCTGTCTTGGCCAAGGTTGGCGGCAATCCGTTTATTTGTGGGAAGAAAACCCTCTGGTATGGCGCGGCCGCGCCGCGCCTGGAGGTAGCGCACTTCTGGTCTTCCTGCGTCTGGGCCGATGCCCTGCACGAGATCATGGGGGAACCGCATCGCCAGGCGCGCACCATGATCGCCGCCCTGCGCGACGTCCCGGTGTGGGCAAACGAGGGGCAAGCGCCGAAGGCAGTGGGGCCCATGCTCAGGGCGGGCGTGCCGGTGACGCTGCTGGCGACGGTGATGCATCGTGAGGTCGCGCTTGCTGACAGGCCCCATGCGGTGGAGGGTCTGCGGCGGTCGGAGGCGATGGGGGCGACGGTGGCCCTTCATAGCCCCGCGCCGCTCGACCCGCGGGAGCAGCTCCGAGTCGCCTGGGAAGTGGGCCTGCATCCACTGGCCTGGCAGGGCGGACAGCGCGGGGCGAACCCCTTCCACCTCCGCATTGCCGATCTCGAGGGATCGCCCCCGTACCAGGCCGGCGGTCTTCTCCCCTGCCCCATCGCCCTCAGCGACGCCGGTTACATCGCGGGCAAGGACCTGGAGCGGTTGGAGATGCAGGGCGTGGTCCGCGACTCAGTCGCCGTGCTCTCCTTCAGCATGTGGGCCACGCCGAGCAGGTTCGTGCAGTTCCTCAGGAGCCGCGAGGCGAATCGCTGGCGCATTGCAGATTTGCGCGAGCTCGGTGCGGAGATCGGCGACTCGCGACGGATCGTCACGTCACACCGAATCGCGATCCCCGTCTCCCGCGGGGACCGCTTCCAGGTCACGACCTTTGATCGCAACTGGGTCGCGGCGAAGACAGAGACGATCGCGGCGGCGGCGGAGCTGGTGCTCGATCCCCCGGCGCGTGGGGCGATGATGCTCGAGCGGGCGCGACAGACTCAGGGGCGGGACCTGATCACCGCGGTCACGCTCGACCCGTGGGCCTACAGCCGCGCCGGGACCTCCAGCAAGGCCCTCGCCACTGTCCTGGCCGAGCGATATCAGGACCATGGCGTCAACGCCGTATTCGTCTACTGCTACAACGTCGAGGCCGGCGCGGCCTATCGCACCCGCTATCGGGGCTCGACCATGTCGGAATGGGGCGAGGACGACCTGCTCGGCCACCTTCTCGACGCCTGCCACGCGCGCGGTATTCGGGTGATTGCGTGGCTGTATAGCGGAAGGGATCGCGGCATGTGGACGCGGCATCGGGACTGGAGGGAGCGCACCGCCGGCGGCGAAGAATACAACCCGCTGCGACTGCATGCGGCCTATTTCCTCTGTCCGCGTCATCCGGAGGTCAGACGCTGGTACGCCGGTTTGTTGACGGATTTAGTGACACGCTACCCAACGCTGGATGGGGTTGAGCTGTGTGAGCCGCTGGTAAACTGGTACGGGAACACGGCCTGCTACTGTGAAACCTGCCGCAGGGAGTTCGCCCGCGCCCATCCGGGCGAGCCTCCCGGCGGACAAGTGTGGCGTCGCTTCCGGGCCGACGGCCTGACGGAATTCCTATCTGGCTGTATCAACGAAGTGGCCAGGCGAGGAATAGAGACATATGTGATGACGATCTGTGACGCCCTGGACAACGGCGCCACCCTGACATCGCGCCGGCAATGGGAGGAATCAGGGTTCGATCTCGAGGCGCTGCTTGATGGTCCCAGCCCGCCAGACTGGGTGAACTTCGAGATCATCTGGCAGCAGTGGGCGGTGATCTCCCGGTACGGGACAGATGTGTTCGACCCGGACTGGGCGGCGGAGACGGCCCAGCGGCTATCGCGCCGCGTGGATGGGCGTGCCAAGGTGATGATCCATCTTGAGTTGACCGACTTCGGACTGCAGTTGATGACGCCTGAGAGGCTGGCGGAGACGATCCGGAAGGTGATGTCCGCCGATCCGGCGGGCGTGGAGTGCTACCACTCCAACGCCTTCGACCGGAAGTCCGCGTGGCCGCATCTCTCCCACATCTATGAGGAGATCAGGCGCTGATGCGCGGTTGGGCACTGACACTCCATGATCTGCTGCTCATCATCTGCCTGATCGGCGCCTGGACGGTGATCGCGGCGAACGTGGTGTTGGCCTTCGCGGGGTATGCGTACTCAATTCTGGCGGCGCGCGCCAGGCGTGAGCTGCCGGTGCCCAAAGAGTGGCCGGGCGTCTCGATCCTCGTCCCGGCGCACAACGAAGAGATCGTGATGGCGGGCACTATCGAAAGCCTGCTGCATCTCGACTACCCGCGGGATCGCATGGAGATTCTGGTGGTGGACGACTCCTCCACCGACACCACGCGCCGCATCATCACTGATCTGATGGCCATCGACCGCCGCGTCAAGCTGGTCGCCATCCCGCCCGGGTTGGGCGGGAAGGGCAAGTCCCACGCGCTGAATGTGGCCCTGCGCTATGCGAAGTACGACCTGATCGCGGTCTATGACGCGGACAACTCACCGGAGCCACCGGCGCTTCGCTATCTGGTAGCCGAGCTGCTCGCGGACCCAAGGTTGGCGGCTACCGTAGGCAAGGTCCGCACCCTCAACCACTACGCGAACTTCCTCACTCGCTGCATCGCCATCGAATTCATGAGCTTCCAGTGGATCGTCCAGGGCGGCCGGTGGATGCTGTTCAAGCTGGCCTCGCTTCCTGGCACCAACTACGTCATCCGCCGGGAGGCCTTGGAGCGCACGGGCACTTGGGATCCCGGCGCCATCGCCGACGACGCGGAGCTGACGGTGAGAATGCAGCAAGAGGGCTATCACATCAAGTTCGTTCCCTACGCCGTCACCTGGGAGCCCGAACCACAGGATTGGGGCGTATGGATGGGCCAGCGCTTGCGCTGGGCGCGTGGCGGGACCTACGTGGTGCGGAAGTTCCTGCCCCGCCTGCCGCGTGTTCGCAGTCGCGAACTGCTGCTCGAGGTGATTCACCTCGCCACCATCTACCATGTCTTCTTTGCTGTCCTCTTGCTCTCCGATTGCCTCCTCCTTGGTGGACTGCTCTCCGGACAGGCCGGCGCCTCCACGCAAGGCCCGCTCATGGCGCTTTGGCTATTGGCCCTCGGGATATTCCTCTTGCAGATGGCCGTGGCCTTGGCTATTGAGGGGGAAAACTCACCGCTGAACCTGATTACGGCGGCCGCCATGTATTTCACCTATTGCCAGGCTTGGGTGTATATCTGCGCCAAGGCCCATTACCTGGATGTGGTAAAACAAAGAAAACTGGTCTGGGAGAAGACGGTCCGGACGCCGCGACCCACTTAGCATCTTTCGGAGTATCCATGGTCGTCGAATTCAGCCTGCTGGGGACTGTCGTTGCCACCCTGGGGATCATTCTGGGGACGTGGGCGCTCACTTACCTCTATGTGAGGTGGCGTCATACCAGGGCCCTGGCGCGCGCCCGGGAACTGGCCGAGCGCCTGCGCCAACGGGCCGCGACCTTCGCCGAGATGGAGAGTCAATCCCAGGCGCTGGAGGAGCTCTCGGAGTTCAGCGATGCCGAGGCGGGGATCGCCGCAGCCAGGGGTTTGCTCGGGGAGATGGAGGCCACAGTTCGCGCTTCCGCGCTGGAGGTACTGAGGCGGACGAGGGCGCTGGATCGGTGGATGCGGGAGGCGCGACGCGGTCGGTTCAAGGCGCGGCTTGATGCTATCGGGGCCCTAGGTGAGGTCGGGGACGAGCGCGCGGTGGATGAGTTGATCGGCCTCCTGGGCGACGACGACCCGGATGTGGTGCGCGCGGCCTCCCGTGCCGTGCTGGCGCGTGATCCGGACTACGCCTCGGACCGCTTGGCGGATGCCCTCGCCTCCCCGGATCGCCGGGTGGCGGAGACCGCAGCCGCGGTGCTGGTCAGCATGGGGCCTGACGCGGTCGAGCCCCTGATGAGCCAGCTTAACAGTCTGAGCGTTCAGGCGCGCCGGCTTGCGGTGGAATCGCTCGGGGCCGCGGGAGATGACTCGGTGGTGGGGGCGCTGCTGCCCCTCCTGGAAACCGAGCCCGACGCGGAGGTTCGGGTGGCGGCGATGGAGGCGGCGACACGCGTCGGCAGCCCGGCCGCGTGCACCGCGCTGCGTCGGGCTTCCCAGAGCGATCCCGACTGGTTCGTGCGCGCGCGGGCCTATGCGCTGTTGGCCGAGCATGGCGCTCCAGGCGCTACCCAGTTCCTGCTCGAGGCGCTGATCTTGCGTGAGTCCCAGCGCATGGAATGCGCCGAGCATGTTGAGGATGTTGAGGTGGTGTTGGAGGGCGAAGCGAGGGTGCGCGCGGCGATAGTCGCGGGGCTCCGCACATTGGGAGTCGGTGAGGACGAGATCCTCGCCGCACGCCGCGCTACCATGGCCGAGCCGGACGCGTCATCGCTCGACGGGGAGACGGTGGAGATCACCGACTGGGCCGCGGTCGCCGCCGGCCTGCGCTCCCGCGACCCTGTGGAGCGAGCCGGGGCCGCCAAAGAGATCGCCGCGGCGGGGACGCAGGCCCTGCCCCACTTGCACTACGCGCTCACCGACCCGGACCCTCTGGTACGGGCGGAAGCCGCGCGCTCGCTCGGCCTCATCGGTCGGATTGAATGTCTCCAGTCGCTTTCCATCTGCCTGCACGACCCTGACCAGAGCGTCCGCCTCGCCGCCGTTGCCGCCGTCCGCGCCATCGTCACCCGCGACGCCGCCCGGGCGGACCTGTAGCGCAGGTCCCCTGACCTGCGGCCATCGGCCGAGTGCCCACCTTACCAGCCGCCCACGAATCCCTCTACCTCCGCCCGCATCGGTAGCGACGGGATCACGCCAGGCTTCGTACACGTCAACGCGCCGGCCGCATTCGCGTACCTCGTGATCGCCCGCAAGCGCGCCTCGGGGAGCTCTCCGATCGGAGTAGTCTCTCGGAGCAACTGGGTCACCATCGCGGCCACGAACGCGTCTCCCGCGCCGGTCGCATCCGCCACCTCCACGGGGAAGCCCGCAATCTGACCGCGCGCGGAACCGTTGTCATAATAGCATCCTCGTTGCCCCTGGGTGACCGCCACCAGGCGCGGTCCCTGCGACAGGATCCGGTGTGCCCCGGCCTCCAGCTCCTCCGTGCCGGTCACGAACTCCCACTCCTCCTCCGCACAATGCACCACGTCGGCAAAGGGCATCGCCTCCCAGATCACCCGCCTGGCCTCTTCGTGATCGTCCCAGAGCGTAGGCCGCCAGTTCGGATCGTATGAGACAAGCAGGCCGGCCGCGCGCGCAGTGCGCGCGGCGAACAGGGTGGCCTCGCGCGCGGGGGACCTGCTCAAACTGACCGCCCCGAAGTGGAAGAGTCTCGCCTCGCGGAGATAGCCGGCCTCCACGTCCTGTGGCGAAAGCATCATGTCCGCGCCGGGGTTGCGGTAGAAGGAGATGTCCTTAAGCCCGTCGCTTCGCGTCGCGAGGAAGGCGAGCGTGGTGCGGGCGGTTGGGTGGAAGCGCAAATGCGAGACGTCCACCCCCTCGGCCTCCATCGTCTGTCGCAGGAATTGGCCGAACGGGTCCTCCCCCACCAGGCCGATGAACCCCGCGGTGACGCCCTGCCGGGCCAGCCCGACCGCGACGTTCGCCGCCGAGCCGCCAGCCGCGCCGACAAACCGCGGCAGGGCCGAGAGCGGCCGGTCTCGATCCAGAGACACGAAGTCTATCAGAAGCTCACCCACTGCAATGGCCTCAGGCATGGTTCCTCCTCCACGGCCGTGTTAGGCGTTGGGTCGCGCCCCTCCTGCCGGAAAGGAACCCGAAGGCCTGGGGAGAAGAATGGCGCCATGGAATTCCCGCGTTTCATCGCGATTGAGCAGAGACTGTACGCGCGCCGTGTCGGTGATACTCCGGCCGCGGTATCCCGCGCCTGCGCGGAGGCGGGCCTGGCCGCGCGCGTGAAGCACGGCCATCGCGTCGCCATCACCGTTGGCAGCCGAGGCATGGCCAATCTCGCGGCGATCACACGGGCGGTGGTGGCGGAGGTGAAGGCGCTGGGCGGCCGTCCCTTCCTTCTGCCCGCGATGGGTAGCCATGGTGGCGCGACCGCGAAGGGCCAGACCGAGCTGCTCGCCTCCCTCGGCGTCACGGCCGAGTCCACAGGCGCGCCGATCCGCGCCTCCATGTCCACCGAGAGGGTCGGGACGACCAGCCACGGCCTGCCCGTGTTCACCAGCCGCGAGGCCCTCCGCGCCGACGGACTGATCGTGATGAACCGCGTCAAGCAGCACACCGACTTTGCAGGCGAATACGAGAGCGGGTTGATGAAGATGCTCGCTATTGGGGTGGGCAAGCGCGAGGGGGCGGCGGCGATGCACTCTCGGCTCTGCCCTGGGCTGCGGGAGGATGTGCCCGAGGCGGCCCGCTTGCTGCTCGCGCGGCTGCCGGTGGTGGCGGGACTGGCGATCCTGGAGAACGGCTACAACGACACCGCCGACATCGTCGGTCTCTCCCCCAACCAGATTCCGGCGCCTGAGAAGGAGCTGCTCCGGCGAGTGCGGCGCACCGCGGCGCGCCTTCCCTTCCCGGAATTGGATCTCCTGATCGTGGACTGGATCGGCAAGGACATCAGCGGCATCGGCCTGGACACGCACGTGGTGGCGCGGCGAATGCTGTGGGAGGAGCCGAGCTTCCGGGGACCGCGCATTCGGCTCATCGCCGCGCTCGATCTCACCGAGGCTTCGCACGGGAATGCCCTTGGCATTGGCATCGCCGACCTAATGACCGACCGGCTGAGGGATAAGATAGACCTCGATGTGGTAAGGACCAACGTGCTGCATACCGGCTGGCTGAACCGCGCCAAGCTTCCGCTCTCGTTCAGCAACGACCGGCAAGTTCTCCGCGCCGCGTTCGTCGCTCTGGGCGCGCCCGACCCGCGGCGGGTGCGTGTCCTGCGGATTCGCGACACGCTCCACCTGAGCCGGATGTGGATCTCAGAGGGGCTGCTGGAGGCGGCGGAGCGACATCCGCGGATTCGTGTGCTGGCCGGGCCGACGGCGATCTGCTTCGATTCCGCCGGAAACCTGCCCGGCGCAGGCTAGCGGGCGGCCCTACCACCCCAGCAACCGCGCCAGCGCCTCCGCCACCGCGCTCTCGTTGTTCGTCCGCGGCGAAGTCCAATCGGCCGCCACCTTTGCCTCTTCCTTGGCGTTCGTCACGGCCACGCCACAGCCGGCCCACTCCATCATTGACACATCGTTGTAGTTGTCACCGAAGGCGAGGGTAAGCGACTGCTCGAGGCCATAGTGCCCTGCCAGCGCCTTCAGCGCCCTCCCCTTGCTCGCCTCCCGGTGGAAGAACTCCAGGTACTCCGGGTTCGTCCGCATCACCGTCACCTCCGCCCCCCAGCGCGCCCTCCACACCTGATACAGCTCGTCGCGATGTCCCGGCTCGGTGACGATCAGCAGCTTAGTAGGCTCACACCCTCGGAATCGCTCCAGATCGGGCAGGAAGCGGAATACCGCGCCGGTCTGTCGCGCGTACAGGTCCGCGTAGGCCCTCAACCTCTCCTCCTCGCGGGAGTAAAGCTGCTCGTCGTAGTAGTAGTTCAGTTGGAGGCCTTCCTCTTGTGTGTAGTCGAGTAAGGCGTCTCCATATTGGGCTGGCAGCGGCGTGTGGAGGATGATGCCGCCGCCTTCCCGGCAGGCCTGCCGCGCCAGCGCGCCATTGTAAGCGATGGTGGGGCCGTCGAGTCCCAGCGCGTCGTACCAGGGCCGGATGTTGTCGGTCATCCGCCCGGAGGCCAGTACCACCAGGCCGCCGGACCGGGAGAACCTTACCAGGGCGGCCGCGTCCTCGGGAGAGATGGCGCCATCGTCGTTGAGCAGCGTCCCATCGAGGTCGAGCGCGACGAGACGATAGGGCCGAGCCGGTGGGGCTGTAGAGAGCATATCACGGGTGCTCTTCGTCTCATCAGGGCCATCTCCCTTCCCGTGCGCCCCGGCCAGACCGGGCGCGTATATGACCGCTTCTCATGCTGCTCATCTCGCTTCTTCTCCTCCTGTCCGGCTATCTGCACAAGTCCGCCGCCCGCGTCAGTAATCCGAATTGACCCTTTTGAGGGCGCGGGGTATAGTCGCCTCAATGATGGAGTCGCGTACCCGCTGGGGGCCTATGCGCCTCAGGACTAATGAAGCAAGGCACTGGCCGATGACGGCCAGGCCGACTGGGAGTGTGGGGAACATGAGGGAAGATAGTCGCAGGACGGAGATGGGTTGGGTGCCTCGTCAAGACTCTTACGAGGAGGCAGTTCTGAACTGGTACGAGCAGGTCGAGAGCTCCTTTCGCCGTCGTCGGCTGGGTAACCAACGAACTCAGGCGGAGGGGGTGGATCCCGGTGAGGTGTTGGTTAACACCGGACAAGCGGTGTTTGACTAAAAAGTGGGGACTGGCGCCGGAGGCGCCGTCGCCTTCGGGGTGGGGCGGAGAGGAAGAGCGGAGCAACCTCCGCTCTTCCCGCGCATTACGGGGAGGGGTGTGAGCGCACGGCGTGGAACTGAGTACCAAATGCTCGTGCGCACCACCTCCATGGCTCGCGCTGTTGCCCTGGCCGCCTTGGTGACTTACGCGCTGGCCATCGCCCAGACTACCCTCGGCGGGCGGATTGCCGTGTGGAACGTCTCGCCGGACTTGCTGTTGGTCTGGACGATGTGCCTCGGGCTACTCGCCGGCCCGGAGGTGGGCGCGGTCACAGGATTCGCGTCAGGTGCTCTGCAGGGCAGTCTGGGGCAGTCTCTGGTCGGCCCCCTGGGAATCAGTAAGACCATTAGCGGCCTCGCTGCCGGCCTGTTGGCGAGACGCCTATTCAGGGACAACTGGATGGTGCCGGCGGTGTGCGCGGTGCTGCTCACAGTGCTGAACGAAGCCCTTTTCCTTCTTCTCTGCGGGTTCGCGAGCGGCCACCAGGCGGGCCGAATCATCGCGGTGCGCGTGGTGTATCACGCGGTGCTCGCACCGCCGTTCTACGCCTTGACTGCTCGCGGCCGGCGCGCGCTTCGCCCCGGGCCCGAGCCGGTGGTATGACCGCGATGGTGCGTCGCCTGATAGTACTCCGTGCCGGCCTGGCGCTGCTGTTTGTGCTCTTCCTGCTTCGCCTCGTCCAACTCCAGTGGTGTCAGGGCGGACGCAATCGCCGGTTCGCGGAGGAGAATCGCATCCGGGTCATCCCCCGCGCCGCGCCGCGCGGCGCCATCTATGATCGCCGCGGCCGAGTGCTGGCAAGCAGCCGGACCGCTTTCTCCGTCCGCATCGTGCCCCAGGAACTCCGCGTTGCCGGGTCACCCGACGCGGTCGGCGCGCTGGCGCGTTTGCTGGGGCGGTCGCGGCCCGAGGTGCAACACGCGCTCGACCGGGGCAAGGGAGGGCACGCCGAGATCACGCTGCTATCCCACACCGACCCTGAGACCGTGGCTCGCCTGGAGGAGCACGCACGCTACCTCACCGGTGTCACTGTGGTGGCTGATGCCGCGCGTTACTATCCGCACGGATCGCTCGCCGCACACGCGCTTGGGTACGTGCACGAGATCAGCACCGAGGAGCTAGCGCGACTGGAGGGAATGGACCGCCGGGCGGGAGAGTTGATCGGCAAGGATGGCACCGAGAGAATGCTTGAGTCCGTCCTGCGGGGGATTGACGGCGGCGACCAGATCGAGGTGGACGCGGCCGGACGGGTGATCCGAACCCTGGGGACGGTGTCGCCGCAGAGCGGCCGTAGTGTCGTGCTCACCCTCGATCTCGACCTCCAGCGCGCCTCCGAACAAGCCCTGGGCAATCTGACCGGCGCGGTAGTGGCGATGGAACCTCATACCGGTGAGGTGCTCGCCTTGGCGAGCCATCCGGCCTTCGATCCCAATCTCTTCATCAAGCCGCTCAGCCGCCGGCAGTGGCAGCGTCTGAGCGGACCCGATCGGCCGCAGCAAGATCGGGCTACCACCGGCCTCTACGCGCCGGGATCGGTCTTCAAGATCGTCACCGCTGCGGCCGCGCTGGAACAGAGAGTGTGCAGCCAGGAGACCCGGTTCTTCTGCGGCGGGCGCTTCACGCTCGGGAGATGGAGCCTGCGCTGCTGGAAGCCTGAAGGGCACGGGCCGCTCAACTTCACCCAGGGCTTCGGGCAATCCTGCAACGTGATGTTTGCTTCGCTAGGCCGGCGCGTCGGGCCGGAGGCGTTGGCCGAGATGGCGCGTCGTTTTGGGCTGGGCGAGCGGACGGGCCTAGATGTCCCTGACGAATCGCGGGGATTGGTCCCGTCCGAGCGGTGGAAGCGCACGCGTCGTCACGCGCCCTGGTATCCGGGGGACACCTGCCAGATGGCCGTCGGCCAGGGCGACCTGCTCGTCACTCCTCTTCAGGTGGCGCGGGAAGTGGCGGTGGTCGCGAACGGAGGCTGGCTGGTGCAGCCACATCTCCTCCTGAGCATAGAAGGGCAAGACGCGCGGCCGCCGGGGCCCAAACGCTCTGCCGGCCTGCGCGCCGACACCGTTGCCGCGTTGAGAGCGGGAATGGAGGCGGTGGTGGCCGAGGGCGGCACCGCGCGCAGCATCGCCAGCCGGGACTACCCCATCGCGGGAAAGACCGGCACCGCCGAGGCCCCCACTGGGGCGCCACATGCGTGGTTTGTCGGCTACGCGCCGGCGGACGATCCGAAGGTCGTCGTGGCGGTGCTGGTCGAGCACGGCGGCCACGGGGGCGCAACGGCCGCCCCCATCGCGCGCCGCGTTTTCGACGCCGCGCTCCTGCCGGCCCGCAGGCCCGCCATCGCAAGACCGTGGGAGGGGCCTTCATGAGATATGCCGTCGCCATCGTTGTCGCGATGCTGCTCCCGGCCCGGCCCGGCCTGGCCGCCGAGGAGCTGGTCTACCGCGGCGAATTGGGCCGGGTTGCGGAGTATCGCGTGACCACGAAGGCCACCGGGCGACAGATCAGCCTGGGGGAGCGCAGACCGATCGAAGTGGAGGCGGAGTATGAAGTGCGGGAGGAGGTGGTCGCTTGCGACCCTGATGGCAGTTTTCGTATCCAGGTCACCGGCCGCGCTGTGACAGTCAACGACCGCTCCCGCGCGTTCGGGGGTCAGCGCTTCGAACCTCCTCCGGTGCAGATCCACGTCTCACCGCGCGGCGAGATCCTCGGCGCTGGAGCCATTCCGGAGGACGGACTCACCAGCCTCCGGGCGAACGCTGCCGCAGCCTTGCTCGGACAGTGCCTCCCCGTCATCATGCCCTCCGGTCCGTTGGAGCCTGGGGATAGGTGGGAATGGGAAGAGGGCGATGCTAAACAGTCAAACCGCCTGGTAGAGGTGACGGGCGGAACTTCGCGCGTGGCGCGCGTCTCAGGAACCGCGCACGCGCCGATCGTGCTTCAGGAGCGCAGTGAGGCCTTGGGGCTGACTACGGAGATGACGGGAATGGGAAGGCAGACCTCCACCCTCGACCTCCTGCTCGATTCCGGCCTGGTCCTGCGGCATAAAGGAAATCTTGCCCTCCAGACGAAGACTAAGGTAAGGATGGAATCCCCGGAGGGTCCCCGCACGTTCCTGATCGAGATGCACCTCCGCGTGGAATTCGACAGCCGCCTGATAAGACTGGGCGGCAAGCCCGTATGAGGTCCTGCGAGTGGAGACTCGCGCGCGATGTCCGGCGATATGGTCGGGGCGGCTGCGGTCACAGTCCTGAAAGTGGCGATCATCTCTTTCCTTGCCGGGGGCGGGGCCTACTGGATTTTCTCGGCCTGGATGAACCGCGTGCTGTCCGGCCTCGAGGCCGGATTGCTCACGGTCGGCCTGACCGTGGGTACCTTTTTTGCGGTGTCTTACGCACTGAACATGGGCCTCGGCGCAATCTTCGCCTTGCTGATGCTCATCGCGGCGGGGGTCGTCGGCCTCTCCTACTACTCCAAGGTGGCCGACCGGAAGCTGAGTGAACGCTTCGACGAAGCGGATATCGCGAAATACCTGGAGGCGATTGACCTGGACCCCGCAAACGCGGGCGCGCACTCCCTGCTGGCCGACCTGTACCGCCGTCAGGGGAAGCGCGAGCTTGCTCTCAGGGAGTACCAGGAGGCGGTGCGCATCGCGCCCAACCTTCAGGAGGAGCGGTATTGGATTGCGCGGCTCAAGGACGAACTGGCGGGGATCGAACACGGGGCCATCCCCGGCGAAGAAATGGACACTCCTTGCCCGGTTTGTCGGGCGATTGTGCCAGCCTCGGTGGAACGATGCCAGGAGTGTGGTGAGTACCTCGGAAAGGCCTAGCGCGGCAGGCCCTGCCCGGGGTGGGGCGCGAGCTGCGACCATGTCGCGACAACGTATACACCCTCTCAGAACAAGGGGACGCAGAATGGACCACTCTCGGAGGACACGCATGATCGAGCTAGTCGTCGTGATTGGGGTGGTAGCGCTGGTGGCGATCGGCCTCTTGCCTGCGGTGAGCGCGGCTGCGGTGCCGGCTACCAAGACGTCGCTCACCTTTGGTCAGGTGCAGCAGCGCACCCTGGGTAACGGCCTGCAGGTGCTGGTCATGGAGGAGCACAGCGCGCCGCTGATGTGCTCGTTCATCTGGTACCGCGTCGGAATGCGCAGCGAGGGGCCCGGCGAGGCCGGGCTGACCCACTTCCTCGAGCACATGCTGTTCAAGGGAACCGAGCGGTACAGCGGCCGCGAGATGGACCGCCTGATCACAGAGCGTGGCGGCTATCACAACGGCTTCACCGGGATGGACACCACGGCCTATGTCGAGACCATGGCCCCGGACAATCTTGAGCTCGCTTTTGACATGGAGTCCCAGCGCATGGCCCACGCCCTCATCGCCGCGGAGGATGTCGCGTCGGAGAAGGGTGTGGTGATTTCCGAGTTCGAGATGGCCGAGAACAATCCGGCCTTCTTGCTGCGGCAGAAAGTGATGGAGACGCAGTTCCCCGGCCAGCCCTATGGCCGACAGATCATCGGCAGGAAGGAGGATCTGCGGGAGTTCACCCGGGAGCGAGTGTTGGCCTACTACCGCCGCAATTACGGCCCAAACAACGCCACCCTGGTGGTAGTCGGCGACGTGAGGGCCGAGGACGTCTTCGCCAAGGCCGAGCGGCACTTCGGCGCCATCCCCAAAAGGGACGTCTCCCCGCCTCTGCCCAACCTCGGCCGCGACGCGACCGGCGAGCAGCGCGTCAAGCTGAATCTGCCAGGCCGGACGTCGTATCTGCAGGCCGTCTATCAAGTCCCCCCCATCCAGGCCCCCGACCACGTCGCGCTGGAGGTGCTGCAGAACATCCTGAGCGGCGGCCGTACTAGCCGGCTGTACAAGGCCTTGGTTGATACCGGCCTGGCGGCCGAGGCCGGCGGTGGCGACTACGAGAACCCGGAGCCGACGGTGTTCGCGTTCGACATCTCGCTGCGGCCCGGCCTCACCCACCAGCGCGTGGAGGAGGCATTGGATGCGGTAATCGCGGACCTGCAGACCAAACCCGTCGGCGAGCGCGAGCTGACTAAGGCGAAGCACCAGACCAAGGCGAACTTCGTCTACTCCGCCGACGGTGTGACCAAACTCGCCCAGCAGATCGGATACTACCACTCCATCTACCGGATTGACTACCTCGATTCGTTCCCCGGGAAAGTGGACGCCGTCACGGCCGATGACCTCCAACGCGTCGCCAAGCAGTACTTCGTGCCGGAGAACCGCACCATCGGTTGGTTAATCGCAGACGGCGCGGAGGGAGGCGCCGGTGGACCGCCCACCCCGCCGGCTGTGATGCACTGGCAGGGCCGCCGGCCGGAGGTGGCGCCAAACACCGCGGGCCTCGCCACCGGGTGCGTCACCCGCTCCCCGGTGCGGGACCTCCGCCTCCCCAACGGGATGCAGGTGATCCTCCAGGTGAGCCGCTCCGCGCCCTTCGTGGTGGTCTACGGCAACGTCATGGCCGGGCCGGTTTTCGACCCCCAAGGCAAGGCCGGCCTCGCCTCCCTCACCGCGGAGATGCTCTCACGCGGCACGCAGAAGCGGGGTTGGGAGGAGATCGAGGAATCCCTGGACTTCGTCGCGGCCCAGCTCGGCTTCGGCACCGGACAGCAGGTCGCCACCATCGCCGGGCAGTGTCTTAAGGCGGATCTGTCGCTCCTGCTGGAAGCAACCGCCGAGCAGCTAACGCTCCCCTCCTTCCCTGAGGCCGAGATTGAGAAGGTGCGCTCTGAGGCCATCGCCGCCCAGGCGCGGCGAGACGAGGACACCTTTGAGGTTGCTCAGAAGGAGCTATTCGCGCGTCTCTATCCCTCCGGCCACCCGCTCCATGACTCCCCCCTCGGCGATCTCCAGTCCGTAACCAGCATCAGCCGGGACGATCTGGTTGCCTTTCACGCGCGCTGGTACCGGCCTGAGAACACCATCTTGGCCATCGCCGGCGACATTGACGCCGAGCAGGTGGCCAAGACCGTTGAGGAGATCTTCGGCGGCTGGGAGCGCCGCGGAGAGCCGTCCCGGCCCGTGCTGCCGCAAGTTCCGGTTCCCGCAAAGCCCGAGGCCCTGCGCGTGCTGGTCCCAAACAAAACTCAGGCCGACATCGCGCTCGGCTTCCCGGGGATCAGCCGCCGCGATCCGGACTACTATCCGGCCGACCTGATGAACTACCTCCTCGGCCGTGGGTTCGTAAGCCGCCTCAATCTGCGCATCCGCGAGGAGATGGGAGCGGCCTACTACGTATGGAGCCACTACTACGCCTACTACGGTCCTGGCCCCTGGGCCCTGCAGATGGGCATCCATCCTGACAAGGTGGACGCCTCCATCGCCGCCGCGATGGAGGAGATCAGGCGGATGCAGGCGGAGCCTCCCACCGAGACAGAGATGAAGCTCTGGAAGGACTACGTCGAGGGCACGGTCGCGCGCCAGATGGAGACGTTCTCCGGCATCGCGCAGAGCCTGGTCGCCTCCTCCTTCTACGACCTCGGGCTGGACTTCCCGTACCGCTACCCGAAGATCCTACGGGACATCACGCCGGAGCAAGTACAGGAGGCGGCAAAGCAACACCTGCACCCCGAGGGGTACGTCGCCGTGATCGCGGGACCGGTGGAGGAGACGAAGTCGGAGTAGTCACAGCACCGCCCGGCGCACCTCCGCGCCCGGCACCTCCCGTGGGCTGCAACCGCGCTCCACCGCCATCGCTGCCGCGACGCCGGCCGCCTCCCCCATCGCGAAGCACTGCGGCATCACCCGCAGCGACGACTGCCCTTCGTGCGTCGCCGACACGCACCGCCCGGCGACGAGCAGGTTGTCTATCCCTTTGGGCAGCAGGCAGCGGTAAGGGATCTCATACCAGTCCCCCGCCGGCACCGCCTTGATCACCGTGCCTGCGCCGGTCGGGCTGTGGATGTCAATGGGGTAGTTGCTGCGCGCGATCCCGTCCCGGAACTTGCGCGCCGTCACCACGTCCCGGCCCGTTAGCGTGTACTCACCGTGAATGCGCCGGCTCTCGCGGATCCCGATCTGAGGCGCCGACTGCTGCAGGTAGGCCCGCGCAAACCCCGCCACGTCGCGGACGAGGAACTGCACAAGCTCGTGCGCCTGACGGCGCGCCTCCAACTCGGCCGCGGTGAGGTCCGCCGCGCTCACCCCACTGAGGCCGACCACGCGCGTGGTGTTGAAATGCACCACGCCGGGCTGGGTGGTGTGGAACCACAGCACGTTCTCCCGCGGGCAGACCACCCGTCCCTCGGCCTTGGCGAGATCGTAGCGCCGGTTAAGCTCCGCGCCACCGGGCATCCGCGCCAGGTCTACATTGGCCATGCGGAAGTTCAGCGTCATGGGCTGGGTGAGATGATCGCGGCCGCGCCCCTCGTCACATGGCACGCCCGCGCGGAACGCCAGATCGGCGTCGCCCGTGCAGTCTATGTAGACGCCGGCCCTCCACTTCTCCCGGCCGGACTTGCTTTCACTGTGGACCCGCGTGATGCTCCCCTCCTTCACCCCCACGTCGGTGAGCAGCGTGTGGAGCCGCACTTCGACTCCCGCCTCCTGGCACACCCGGTCCGCCGCCAGTTTGAACGCCTCGGCATCGAAGGAGTGGCCCCAGCGCTTCTCGTCGTACCCCGAGAGGGCGCGCATGCGGTCCAGCATCTCTTGGAAGATTCCCGCCACCAGCGGCTTCCCCGCCGCCTGCCAGGGCATGAAGGGATTCACCAGACCCGCGGTCGCCATCCCGCCCAGGAAGCCGTAGCGTTCGATCAGGAGCGTCTTCACGCCCCGCCGCGCCGCGGCCGCCGCGGCCGCGATCCCGGCCGGCCCTCCACCCGCGACCAGCACCCTCTTCGTCACCGTTGCGCTCCCCATAGCCTCTCAGACCTCCGTTCTCATATCAGCCCCGTTCCCAACGCCACCCCGATCCCGATCAGCATCACCCCCAGGATCAGGTGTAGCGACTCCAGCGTCATGCCGCGCGACAGGCGCGCGCCGAGGTAAGAGCCAACGAACGCGGAGAGCGTACCCGCGAGGATCAGCCCCCCGATGCCGGCCTGTCTTACGGCCAGGAAGTGCCCGCCCACGAACGCCAGGCCGTAGATGACCAGCCGCGCCGTGTCCACCATCACCGCACACACCACGTTCGTGCCGATGAAGGCCGACGGGGTGAGCCCGACCTTGGCGAGAAAAGCGGCGCGTAGCGCCCCCTGATGGCCGGAGACGCCGCCGAAGAACCCGCTCAGGGCCCCGCCCACCGGCAGCCACCGTCGCCCGAACTCGAGCTTGCGTAGTGCGGGCGCAAGATCGAGCACCGCGAAACCGATCATCAGACCGCCGATCACCAGTTTCACCGCGGTGACGTCGTGTTGCTGCCCCCCGATCACGTAACTGCGAATAGCGGGCACCCCTGACACCCGCGTCAGCACCCACGCCCCGAGCAGTGACAGCGCCACGCCGGGCAGGCCGAAGACGAGCGCAATCCGCGCGTCGGCGTTCCGCCCCACTAGCCCGAGCTTGAAGAGGTTGTTGAGGAAGTGCACCACCGCCGTCGCCGCCACCGCCAGCTCCACCGGGAAGAACAGCGCGAATGCCGGCAGCAACAGCGTGCCCAGGCCGAACCCCGAGAACAGCGTCAGGGCCGCGACTAACAGCGCCGAGATGCAGACCGCCAAGTATGCGAGCACGCCCTCTCCTCACCTCGCCCCGCCGCCGTCCCCGCCGGAGAAGCCTCCGCCTCCCCCCGAGGGCGACGTATAGGAAATGTGGTAAGTGCCCGGGCTCTTGCTCTCGTCTCTCCGATACTCCTCATCGTGTTCGGAGACTGATACGTTGCGGATGCTCTCCCCCGCGCGCAGCGGAATCTCCCGGTCGAAGGCGTGAAACGTCCCCTCAAACGCGATCTCACGCAACTCCGTCACGTGCATCAAGCCGTCGGAGCGCACCTGCGCGGTCACCTCGACGCGGTTCAGGGAGTAACTCCGCGCCACTCCTGGCGACGCGAAGACGAAGACAGATAGGGTGGCGACCAGCAGGCAGGCGCAACGCATGGCATCTCTCCGCTTGCATCGGTGCTGCCATTCTAGCCCGGTGGGCCGGGCGCGGCAAGCGCGGCGCGCGTGGTGTGACTGGGAAGTCTGGGCTAACAACAAAGCACAAGATCGTCATCCGTGCCGAAGCCCTGACCCTGAGCCTTGTCCAAGGGGAAGGGGTCTCGCAACTCGAAGGGGCGAGTTCTGCGAGGCCTGGTCTGACCGAGGGGAGGCGACCCCTTCCCCCACGAATAGCATCTTTGCCCAGATAGTCCAGTCACACCTCTGCCTCCTTCCTGGGAGACGGCCAGTCGGAGATGCGGTATTCTTTCGGGGTAGGACGCGAGACAGATGCGCTCTGCAGCCGAGCAATTCGAGACCATCGGGTTGATGGCGGCGCACGAATCGGAGATCGCCGAGCTCTATCGTGCTTACGCGCAGCGATTCGCACAGTGCCGGGAGTTCTTTCTTCGCCTCGCCGCGGAGGAGGTGGAACACGCGCGACTGATCTCCGGCCTTGCCCACAAGGTGAGGACTGGGGAGGTGCATATCAGCCCTGGGCGGTTCAGCGCTACCGCCATCCTGACCTCTCTGGACTACGTGCGACAGCGCCTCCGGGAGGCGAAGGAGAGCGATCTCCCTCTCGCCACCGCGCTCGCCACCTGCCGCGATCTCGAGTGGGGCCTGATCGAGAAGCGGTTCTTCGATATCGTCGAGGAGGACGGGCCGGAGATCACGGAACTCCTCCGCAGGTTGTCGGACGAGACCGCCGCGCACCGCGCCAGCCTCGAGACCGTGCCCTGCGCCACTCCTGGAGACGGCCATGGGGCCGAATCAGCAGCCGACCGGTAGAGACCCGTACCATTTTGGGCGCATCGCGCTGGCCCTGTCGCTTCTCCCTTGGATGGCGTGGGCGTTGCTGCGGACCTTCCAGCTCAATGACGGCCTGGCGGCCGACCTCCTGCAGGTGGTGATCATACTCTCCGTGCCGGCCGCGCTGATCGTTGGCGCCATCGGTCTCTACTCCGACGCCCGGAAGTCTCTCTCCCTCTCCGCTCTCACCGTCACGCTGATCTACACCCTCACGTTCTTCGTCTTGCTGTTGAAGGAGGTGGCCAACAAGCTCGTCGCCCCGCAGTGAGCCTTCACGCCACCCCCACACTGCGCCGCGGCCGCGGCATCCGCCAGGCCAGACTGAGCACCACCCCGCCGATCAGCGTAAGCGCGGCGAAGACCACAGGATAGGGGACGCCCTTCAGCGCCACTCCCACCGCCAGCGGAATCAGTGCGCCCGGCATCGCCAGCGTGTTCAGGATCGCGATGTAGCGCGGCCGCTCCTGGTGGCTGGCGAGGTCGAACAGGTAGTTGTTCGTGCCGATCCACAGTCCGTTCATGCTCGATCCCGCGGCCAGAAAGACCAGGCCGAATAGGTAGGGCAGCACCGCGCCCTGCCTGCCCAGCATCACCTCCAGGCCCCGCGCGAGCGGTGGGACCACCAGCGCCAACGCCGGCGCCAGCAAGGTGCACATCGTTCCTCCGCGAATTGCCGCCCGTGGTCCCCGGCGGTCATTGAGTCGCCCCCACACCATGCTCGACATCGCTCCCCCGATCGTTGCCGCCCAGATGTACACCCCCGCCGTCTGCGGCGCGACCCCAAGCTGCCGCGTGGCGTAGACGATGTAGAAGGGCGTGGTGAGCGACATCCCCATTCCCAGCATCGCGATCAGTGTAAGATACCGAAAGCCCAGTTCTCTCCGCAAAAACGGACCGATGCCCGCGACGATCTCGCCTATGGACTCGGGTCTGTCGAGCACCGGTCGGATGGGCTCGCGCACCAGCCAACAACCAACCGTGGAGAGGGCGAAGAACACTGCGGTGAGCGAGAACAGGGTCGCATAGTTCATCGGAAAGGCCGGCGCGCCCGGGCCCAGGAGGTACCGCACCGCGAACCCGATGCCAATCTGCATGGAAGCCGCGGCGAACTGCATCACCCCGAAAAATCGCCCCCTGATCTCGGCTGGGATGGACTTGGCGATGATATCCTGCCACGGCAGCGCCACTACTCCGTTTCCCAAGGCCACCGAGAAGTAGGCCAGCAGCATGAAGGTGAGCACCGTCGCCGGACTGGTTGCTCCGACCAGCCACAGATAGGCCACGAACACCAGAAACGGCATCCGGAACAGCAGTACCCCCCACCGAAGATAGGGAAGCCGGTTGGGCCGGTGCCCCACCACCGCCGCCATCGGCAGTTGCGGCAGGATCCACCCCAGGCGTTGCAGCACTGTCACCAGCCCCACCAGCACTGTCGAGCCACCCAGCCGCCCGATGAACAGTGGCAGCACCGTCACCGGATCGGCCCACATCATCCCCGCCTGGAAGACCGCCGATTCCGCACCGATGACAGCGAAGTTCCACTCCGTATGGTCATCTCTCCGAGGCCGCCGCCGCGGCGCCTCCATCAGCTTCCTCCTCCTGCTCGCGTCTCAGATCCCGGCCTTCTACCCGTCCCCCCCGGCGACCTCCTGCCGACTCGCAGCAGGAGTTTGCGCGCCGAATGCGAACTCTACGCGCATCCGGCCGTCGGCCGGGCGCGGGGTGCCCCGTGAACCCATGGGAGTGGCAGTATGGCCAAGAAGCAGGCTGATGAGAACCTGACGCGTCGTGACTTCCTCAAGCAGGCCGCCGCCGCGGCCGCGGCGGCAACCGCCGCCTCTGCCGGTCTCGGGACAGGCATCCCGGCGGTATTTGCCGCCGCACCCAAGACGGCGAAGCCGGGGATGAAGTACCGTACCCTCGGCCGCACCAAGCTTAAGGTCTCCGAGCTTGGCCTGGGCACCATCCGTACCGGCAACGCGGCCGTGATCCATCGCGCGCTCGATCTCGGCCTCAACTTCTTCGACACCGCCGAGTGCTATCGTGACGGCAACAGCGAGATTGACCTCGGCAAGGCCCTCAAGGGCCGCCGCGACAAGGCCATCGTGGCCACCAAGTGGCACCCTGAGAGCTATGATGCAAAGGGGCTCATCGCCTCCGTTGACGGCAGCCTTAAGCGCCTCGCCATGGACCATGTAGAGCTCATCCAGATCCACGGCGCGGGCAACGCCGGGGACGTGGAGCGCGAGCACATCTGGGAGGCCTTCACTACCCTCCGCAAGGCCGGCAAGGTGCGCTTCAACGGCCTCTCCACCCACGGCAACCAGGTCGCGGTGATGCAGGCCGCAATCAAGACTGGTTGGTATGACGCCGTCTTGCCCGGCCACAGCGCCTTCACCGCCGACCGCATCGGCCCGGTCCTGGCGGAGGCGAAGCAGGCCAACGTGGGCGTCATCATCATGAAGGCCCTCGCCCCCGCCCATGAGGGCCGCAAACTCGGCGCCTTCAAGGGCCTGAAGGGCAATCCCTATCAGCAGGCCCTCCAGTGGGTGCTCAAAGACCCCAACGTCTCCACCGTCATCGTGGACATGCCCAGCTTCGAGGAACTGGAGGAGGATTACGCTGCCGTCGCTACTCCGGCGAATTTGGCCGAGTTGGCCGAGTTCGAGACCGCGGTGGCCGCCTTCGCGGCCGGCTCCTGTCACCTGTGCGGGGCCTGCACCGGGCAATGCCGCTTCGGCGTGCGCGTCGCAGACATCATGCGCCACTTGCTTTACCACGACGGCTACGGCGACCGGGCCCATGCCATCGCGCGTTACCGCGAGCTCCCTGTCAGCGCCGCTCCCTGCGCGGACTGCTCCTCCTGCGCCGTCGTCTGCCCCTGGGGCGTGCCCGTGAGAGCGCGCATGGAGCGAGCGAACGTATTGTTGGCGTAGGCGGGCGCGCCACCTCACGGTACGCCTGTCCGCGTCCCCGTTTCCGGCGGGAGGCGCGCTCAGTGCGCCGCGGCTTCCTTCATCTCGAAGGCGATGGAGGCCGGCTCGGTCACATGTTTCGACGCGGCCAGCAACTCCAGCGACACGATATGCCCCTCCCGATCGTAGTCCACGATCAGGCCCTCACGCAGTTCATCGCTCTCCGTCACCACCCCTTCGCGCAGGATCACGCTGAGCGTATCCGTCTCTCGGTCGTAGATGACTTTCACAGCTCGGCCTCCGACTGCCAGTACTTCGCGATCTTGGATGTCTTGTAGGCTGTAATGACGAGCAACTCCTCGGGCTGCTCCTCGACGACGACGCGCAGGAGTACGACGGCCTCCAGCACGGCATCCTGTACTCGCGACTGGTAGACTGTTCTTCCCTTCTCAGAGGATACCACCTGTTCCGGCGCCACGACAACCTGCCGCACCAGAGCCTCGGGTATCTGCCGGCGCTCCATCTCGAAGCGAGCGTGATCGCTAATGGAAAGCGGTCTCATCCGCGCCTATCCGCGCTCATCCGCGTTCTCCCCTCCCCCCACCAACAACGCCAGCAACGCCTTCTTGCAGTACATCGCGTTCTCCGCCTCCTCCCACACCAGCGAGGCCGGATCGTCCAGCACCTCGTCGGTCATCTCGTATCCCCGGAAGATCGGCC
>Ga0214473_10002008_pt1 | contig 25714 bp, 21 predicted proteins | sample RVTome_7_FD_203509 | JGI IMG/M metagenome (GOLD analysis project Ga0214473, IMG submission 203509) | Soil microbial communities from uranium-contaminated site in the Upper Colorado River Basin, Wyoming, United States - RVT98D197 | ecosystem: Environmental > Terrestrial > Soil > Contaminated >...
CATTAGGAACTGTCAAAATTTATTTATGGATCCTAACACCTACAAGCTACGTTCGAGGACTCACTCCGCTTGTAGGCGCCACACGGGATATTTGGCAAATCCATCCGGTCGGCATCCCGGGCTACGAGTCCCGTAGCCCGGCATCGCGACCCCGGCCTTCACCCAATCCTGCAATAATGCTCCGGAGCGTTGCCGGGTTTCATAAATCATTCCCGCTCTACGATCCGTTTAAATTCTAATCCGCCTTATTAGAATCTGTCAAAATTTATTTATGGATCCTAACACCTACAAGCTACGTTCGAGGACTCACTCCGCTTGTAGGCGCCACACGGGATATTTGGCAAATCCATCCGGTCGGCATCCCGGGCTACGAGTCTACGTTCGAGGACTCACTCCGCTTGTAGGCGCCACACAGGATATTTGGCAGATCCATCTGGTCGGCATCCCGGGCTACGGGGCTAATTAGGTCCCGGAATCAAAGAAATTAAACCACTTCTCGCAAATATCGAGCGGCTTCTTCGGGAGGGGTCGGGTTGATGTAAAAGCCCGTGCCCCATTCGAATCCGGCGGTTTTTGTCAGCCTCGGGAACATCTCGATGTGCCAGTGGTAGTGCGCGTGCCCGTACGGGTAGTTTTGTTCCAACGCGCCCTCGCTCGGAGTGGTGTGGATGAGGTAGTTGTAGTGGACTTCGCCAAGGGTCTTCTTGTATTTCGCGATCAGACGCCCCATGACCCCCGCGAGGTCCCTGAGCTCATCGTCGGACGCCTGGGTGTAATCGGCCTGATGACGCATGGGGAGGACCCAGAGTCCGAACGGCTGTCCGGACGCGAACGGCGACAGCACGATGAAATGGTTGCTCACGAGAACCACGCGGTCGTCGAGTACCTGCTCCTGATCGATGATGTCGCAGAACAGGCAGCGCTTCTTGAATCGATAATGCTCCTGAGTGCCCTGGAGCTCCTCGATCACGCGTTTGGGGATGATCGGGGTGGCGATGATCTGCGAGTGGGGATGCGACAGGCTTGCCCCCGCCTGCGACCCGAAGTTTCGGAAGACGAGGATGTATTCGAACCTCTCGTCGCGCTGGAGGTCGATGATTCTTTCACGGTATGCCTTATAGACGAGAAAATTTTCCTCGAGCGTGCGCTGGTCGAGGTCTTTGTGGTGGTCGGGACTTTCGATGACAACCTCGTGCGCCCCGACACCGTTCATCATGTCGTAGAGGCCGATGCCCTTGCGTCCGAGCTGTCCCTCGATTCGAAGAGCGGGGAATTTGTTAGGCGTGACCCTGAGCTTCCAGCCGGCAGAGTCGGGCTGGCTTCCGGGGGGGCGCACCGCGGCGACCTCGGGCGGCGTCATCGATTCGTTCCCGGCGCAGAATGGGCAGTTTGTAGGGTTGCTGAGTTTTCCTTCCGGCTGATTATTAAAGTCGCTCGGGCGTTTACCACGCTCGGTGGCTACGATAACCCATCGTCCGAGTACTGGGTCTCTTCTAAGTTCTGGCATATCTCTCTTCCTTAATTATATCAACTAAAATATCAGCAGACACTGCGTTTATTTTGTAGGTTTTTTCGCGAATTTCATATACCCGATAACAATCGTGACCAGCAGGCTGATCCCGACAGTCAGTACCGCGATCTTCGGCGCACGAGCCATAGTCCACCCGATGCTGTAAATGAGCGTGAAAATCCCTCCGAGGAGCATGCCTTCTGTTATCACGTGAAGCGTGCCTGAGTACCAGAGGCTCGCCCCGGTCACGATCACGGCGATTACCAGCGAGTACAGCGCGACGTTCCTGCCCTGCTTCTCCATCTTGTCGTTGAATTCCTTCTGCTTCTCGTCATATCCGACCTTCCACTCATCGTAAGCCGCTTTGCTTGCATCGAACTCCTGCATGCGCGCGACCCTCTGGTCGAAGGTCAACACGCTCAGTTCCTGCTCGGAAGGCGGGACCGGTTGTTCCTTGTACTGCTCGATATTCGGATATTCGGTATCCCAATTTGGAGTCGGGAACAGCGATGCCATCGCCCAACCTACAAACAAGGCCACAAGCAATCCCAGAAAGATGCTGTAGAGTACTCTAACGAACATAGTTATATTTCCTCGCAGAGAAGTATATCACACCCCGACCCGTGTGCCGGGTGTCACGGCTGTAATAATATCGTTGAGAAACGTGTCATCGACACCCTTGTCGATGGTATTTAAGCTGTATGCCCACCCTTGGGCATGCGCTGGGGAGCGCATGTCGCTGAAATACCACGGCCAGGGGCGGCCGTGACACAATTCGTGTCATCGACACCCTTGAGCCTGTCTCTGAATTTTCCTGGAGCGCTCTAAACTATACGAAATATTAATCAATTTTACCCGGCAGCCTGGATCCAATTGCCGACGGGACGTCTGCGGACCAGCCAGCCAGAGGCTCGCGCTCCTGAAGAATTTATGCGAAATATTACTCAATTTTACCCGGCAGCCTGGATCCAATTGCCGACGGGACGTCTGCGGACCAGCCAGCCAGAGGCTCGCGCTCCTGAAGAATTTAGTTATAAACAGATTTTGGCGGGTAAAAATGATTAATAACAACAATAAATTGGGGCTGGAGACTCCGGATTTCCAAACATCCAGCATGTGAATTTTAAGCCGGAAATCGCCTGCTTTCACTTGACTAATCGGCCTTCCGGTTTTATTTTGGAGGTGTCGCGTCGAAACCGGCATACGGTTGGGGACGTCGGCAACTTTTCTCAAGGAGATTGTAGAACACTTATGAACATCTTTGTAGGTAACATGAGTTACCAGGCCAGTGAAGAGGAAATCCGAGCCCTCTTCGAGCCATTCGGCGACATCGAGTCCGTGAAAATCATCACCGACCGCGACACGGGACGGTCCCGTGGATTCGGGTTTGTCGAGATGCCGAATGATGATGAGGCCAGAGCTGCCATAGCCGGCCTCGACGGAAGAGAAATCGAGGGTCGCAGCATCAAGGTCAACGAGTCTCGCCCGAAACCGGACCGCGGAGGTCGCGGAGGTGGCGGTGGTGGGGGAAGAGACAGCGGAGGCGGTGGCGCACGTCGCCCACCTCGCGGACGATATTGATTTAAAAAAAAGCCGCGATCCTGAACAACTCGAATTTAGTAACCTGAAATTGGTATAGACCAGGCGTCCCGCATCCGGACGCCTTTTTTTGTTGATTACAGACTCTCTATCTTTGTTAGCCATTGATTGAAGTGAGGACATTTTCCCCGAATTGTTTCAAGCGTTATTCTTTTAGCAGCCAGCAAACCATCCTGAACTTTCTGATAACTCGGCACTAATTTTTTAATTCTTTTCGATGGGGCGGTAACGGGAGAATCATCGATTGCTTCCGGTTCGCCGCATTCATCAAGTATTGTTTTGAAATCTGCCTCGATCCCTGGGGCCATAAGTGTCTTCGCAAGACTGAACGGGTCGCTGTAAAGCATGGCTTCAAACTCATGCATTTGAAGATGCGGAAAGAACCTGTCTTCTCTGAATGTCGCTGGTAGTTTCAAATAGATGTCTTCCTTGATTGCGGTTTCGACATGCCCGGCAAGCTGAGATGGAGTCACTCCGACGGGATTCGCCCTTCCAGGATAATCCCTTGGCAGCCCATAGTAATCCAGCATTGTGGTGTAAAAACGGAATTTGCCGACATCAATCGCCGTCAGGACTTCCTTCATAAATCTGTCGTACGGCGGTACTCCCGCTTCCTTTCGCGTTTTGCCGAGAGTTTGTGGAATCGGCTGAATACCGCGAGGCTCCAGGTGCGGACGCAAAACATGGTTGACAAAAGATTCTTCGGTCGGACCCTCAACAAAAATAAGTAATCTATCCACCGTTACGGTTTTCCCCCGATAATGTTCTTCTCCCAAATTTCACCCAGGGAGTAATCGACAAGCCATTTCGCCAGCTCTTTTTCGTCAAGCCGGTTAAAAACGGTTGCTTTGTCGACCAAATCCAGAACGACAATGTCCTCAGGTGTAAATTCATCGACAAGACGGGACGACTGGGTCGATATTATCAATTGCGTATTTTGCGAAGCTTTCCTAATAAGGGCTGCGAGAGTTTTTAGGGCAAACGGGTGTAATCCCAGCTCGGGTTCATCGATGATGATCGTAGCAGGCGGATTCGGCTGTAATAGCACAGTCGCTAGACAGATAAACCTCATTGTCCCGTCTGACAATTGGTATGGCTGAAACGGAAAATCACTGCCCTGCTGCCTCCATTCGAGGCTGACCAGGTCGCCATTATTCGTTGTTTTCGGACGAAACAGAAAATCATCGAAAAATGGAGCGACGTTGCGAATCGTGTCCCTGATATTTTCATAGCTTGCGTTATTTACTGACTTCATCTGCATCAAGAATGCGGCAATGTTCCCTGCGTCGTTGCGAAGATAATCAAAATCTCTCGTGGATGAATCCCTTCTCATCCTGGCTGTGTTGCTGGTGTCATGAAAATGATATATGGTCCATTCCGAAACGGACGAATAAATATAACTATGGAGGGCTTGAATCTGGGTGGGAGCTTTCAAACCTGATTCTGAAGCATTGACAGTGTAAACCTTTGAAATTGAGAAGTCATGGTTGTCAGGCTTTGTGAACGTGCCTTCATCACGCTTAATAATCAGCTTATTGTCAACGGTAGGGATTAGCTGAAAGTTGTACCGATGCATGCCCCAATCTCCGTGGTATAGACGACCGCCAAAACAAAGCTCTCCAGCAATCTCTTCAGTAATTTTAGGACCCAAAAACAAATGCGCATCGGCTCGCCCATTTGTCTCGATATAACCCTGCAAATTCCCCTCGACAAGTTCATGCAGCATTGTAAAAAAACTCACGAAATTCGATTTCCCCGACCCATTTGCGCCAATTAATAAATTAATATTTTTGAGCTCGAAACCTTCGAGCTTCTTAATTGACTTATATCCCTCAATAGATAGCCTGTCTATCTTAGACCCACGTACCATCATGCATCACCCCTGACATTACACACGATTATTCCTTCTTCTGCAACTTCGCCCATTCGTCGCGGAGCGTTACGGTCCGGTTGAAGACGATTTTACCCGCTGACGAATCGGGATCCACGCAGAAATATCCGAGCCTCTCGAACTGGCAGCGGAATCCCGCTTCATGTCCGGCTAACGAAGGTTCCAATTTGCAGCTGGACAAAATGGTCATCGACTCCGGGTTTATGTAGTCGCGGAAATTCTTCCCCTCCTCGACATCGCGCGGGTCCTCGACAGTGAACAGGCTTTCGAACAGTCTGACCTCTGCGGGAACCGCATGCTCCGCCGACACCCAGTGGATCGTCGCCTTGACCTTGCGTCCGTCCGGAGCGTTTCCGCCGTGAGTCGCGGGATCATAAGTGCACCGCAGTTCAGTTATCTCGCCATTTTTGTCCTTGATCACATCGGTACACGTGATGAAATACGCATATCTCAATCTTACTTCGCGTCCCGGCGCGAGACGGTAAAATTTCTTCGGCGGATTCTCCATGAAATCGTCCCGCTCGATGAAAATCTCCCTCGAAAACGGCACCGTTCTCGATCCCGCGGACGGGTCCTCCGGATTATTGACTGCGGGAAGATCCTCCGTCTTCCCCTCCGGGTAATTGGTTATAACAACCTTCAACGGATTTAGAACAGCCATGTAGCGGTTCGCCCGCTTATTCAGGTCTTCACGCAGGCAATGCTCCAGAAGCGCGACATCGACCAGGTTCTCCGCTTTCGCCATACCGATTCGCTTCATGAAGTCCTTGATCGATTCGGGAGTGTAGCCTCGACGTCTCAGCCCCGAAATTGTCGGCATGCGCGGATCGTCCCAATCCGAAACGATTCCGTTATCCACAAGCTGGATCAATTTTCGCTTGCTTGTAATTGTGTACTTGACATTGAGCCTCGCGAACTCGATCTGCTGCGGATGATGAATCCCCAGCTTGTCGAGAAACCAGTCATAGAGCGGACGGTGCTGCTCGAAATCGAGGTCGCAGAGCGAATGCGTGACGCCCTCGATCGAGTCCGACTGACCGTGCGTCCAGTCGTATGTCGGGTAAATGCACCACTTGTCCCCGGTGTTGTGATGCGTCGCGCGGAGAATCCGGTACATGACCGGGTCGCGCATGTTCATGTTCCCGCTCGACATGCCGATTTTCGCCCTGAGAGTTTTCGAGCCGTCCGGGAATTCGCCATCTCTCATTCGCTCAAACAGATCGAGATTTTCCTCGATCGTTCGATTGCGGTACGGGCTCTCTTTCCCCGGCTCGTTCCATCCGCCGCGATACGACGCGATCTGATCGGCGCTGAGGTCGCAGACGAAGGCGTCGCCCTGTTTGATCATTTGTATAGCCCATTCGTAGAGCTGGTCGAAATAATTCGACGCGTAAAAAAGGCGGTCTTCCCAGTCGAAACCTATCCATTTGATGTCACGCTGGATCGCTTCCACGTATTTCGTCTCTTCCTTGAGAGGATTGGTGTCGTCCATACGGAGGTTGCATTTGCCCCCGAACTCCTCCGCGATGCCGAAGTCGAGGCAGAAAGCCTTGGCATGGCCGATATGAAGGAATCCGTTCGGCTCGGGGGGGAACCGTGTGTGCACCCTCCCTCCATTTTTTCCGTTCCTGACATCCTCGGTAACGACAGCGCGGATGAAATCGAGCGATTCCGGCTTGTCGGAAGCCGATTTGATGTCTCCCGGATCGGGTTCTGGAACATTTTCCAACGGTGACATCGTCTTGCACCCCTGATTTTAAAAATATAAATATTTTGGCCCTGGGCGGCCGCGCAACACTGCATATATACTCGCACAAGGGTTTTAAAACAAGTGCAGTCAGAGGAAAATATCCGATAACACTTAGGCTAAAGAAATTTGCCGGGAATGGACATCTCACGCTTTCTAATCAGCCTTGACCTATGGCACATACAGCCCGAGCCTGCGAGGGATGTATGTGTTTTCTCTCATTTGCTGCCGCATGCACATCCCTCGCGGACTCGGGCGTGTGCATGCCACAGGGGATTTTTTCTTTGCTGCCGCGATTCGGTTTTGTGGCAGACGCCTGGGGAGTTAAAGTAAATTTAGCGGAAATTAAACCGATATTATATGGGGGAAACCAGGTCCCCTCGGAGGGCTTGAATCCGGGCGGGTTTGGGGGGGACTTGACAATGCATTTTGAATGCGATACAAATAGGACTTGACGGGAGCGGCAGATTGTTGCATCCCGTCGCTTAAGATGTTTTAATTTTTGTTCCCTTAGGAAGAACCTGCCGGGCGAACCCATGGGGATGTGGGCAAGCCTGTTGGTTAAAGTTCGATCCGAGGGCACAGGCATCTTCAATTGAGCTACCACGATAAGGAGGAGCCACGTGAAGAGACTCGCCCTGATATTTACCTTGGCCATTATTGCGAGCTTTTTTGCAGCGCCCGCTTTTGCGTACGTTCCGACGACCGACCTCAACATCATCCCCATCACAGATACGCTTGAGGAAGGCACGTTTGAATGGGATGTTACAGCCCGTTACAACGATAATTTCCCGCGAGGCCATCGAGTAAGCACACGCCTGTTCGGCGCGCTTTTCGACAACTTCGAGTTCGGGATGGGCTGGGGCATCAGCAGACTTGCCGGGCCTGTGGAGGTCGCAGTCAAGTACAAGGTCCTTGACGAGTATGAAGGACGGTTCCCGGTCTCGTTGGCTGTCGGTGCTGAGGGCATCACCGGCAACTACCAGCGGACAGGATTCGATCCGACGTACTACGCAGTTATCGGTGTCCACGATGTACACCTTGGCGGCTGGTGGGATTGGTATGTTGGTTTTTCCAGCAACCCCACCGGATTCGACGATGAGGACAATTCCCTTTTTGGCGGCTTCAAGTACTGGGTCAATGATGAGGTCCAGGTGAATGCCGACTACTGGGGATATAACTCTAATGAGGAGTACATTCTCGCTGGAGGCCTTAACTACGACTGGGTCAACCACATGGGGATCCAAGGCTGGGTTGAGCGGGACAGCATCAACGAAGATAACGTCTTCGTGCTGCAGTTCACAGCTCGCGCAGACATGAAGGATCTTACCGCTGAGGTTTCAGACCCCGAATAATATGGACCGTATACTTTACGGCCTAAGGTAAACCGAAAGGTTTCCTATATAATGGAAACGGAAGGGCCCCCCGGCAACGGGGGGCTTTTTCTTTGCAGCTTTTATTTATGCAGCCCTTGATAATAATTTATCCTGATTATATAATAAATATGGATTGCTTTTTATCAGGACAGTGTGAAATATGGTGGTGACGACAATGAAGGTCTCTGGTTATCTTCTGCTCACTGTCCTTATTCTCTCCGCGGCTCTTATATACGGTTGCGACGATGGCCCGACAACACCCTCAGACTCCGCCGATTTCAAGGCCTTGTTTGCCCATCATGCGGACAGCGGATATCATCCTGGCGAAAATATCGGCTTCATCGCTTATGTAACACCGATAAGCTTCACAGATATAGCGTCCTACGAGTGGGACTGGGACGACGGAACCGACAGCGAATCGTTTGAGGTCCCTGTCGCGGAACACGTCTTTTCCGAAACCGGGACTTTCAGCGTAAAATTGACCATCTCAGACTCGGCTGGAAGGACATCGTCAGCCTCGAAACCTCTGGTCATCGTCCTTCCCGGCAATTCCCCCACAGCCGTGTTTACATTCGACTCACCAGAAGGCTGGCAGCCCGGATCGACAATCTATTTTCGCGCCTCAGAATCGTTCGATGATGACGGTGTCATCTCAACTTACACGTGGGATTGGGGCGACGGCAATGTATCGGCTCCCCTTACCACTCCGGAAGCGTCTCATGTTTTTGAGTATGAGGGCGATGTCGAGGTCCGGCTGATTGTAGAGGACGATAGCGGTTGGACCGTCACGTCCGACCCGCAGACAATTTCAATCGGGTATCCTGAGGGAACAACCGTACTTTGCCATGTTGATTTACCCGGACAGGTACACAGCCTTGCGGTTGTCGGGGATTACATTTATATCGCAAATGACTGGGCGGGCTTGAAAATTTTGGATATCTCCAGTCCGGAACAGCCCGTTCTTCTTCCGGTAGGATTTACTACGGGGAAACCGGCCATAGGGCTTTCTGTGTCCGGTAACCGCGCGATAATAACATCCTATGATCATAGTTTCACAGAACCCGACGATACAATTCTGCACCTGCTCGATACGACATCTCCCGGCGACCCGGTACTCATATCGTCATTGTCAATCGCCCAACAGGAAATCTCGGACGTCGCGCTGTATGGTCAATATGCTTACTGCGTGGAGATTGGGAAACAAATAATAAGTATAATTGATTTCACTGATACTGAAAATCCAGCTTTGGTAAATATACTAAGCGATGACGAAATTATCGACAGAGTCATTGTTCAGAATAATTTCCTGTACGCCCGGTTGCCGTACGCCGTGAATATCTACAACCTCACAGTTCCAGCAAATCCGGAACTTGTGTCGGAATTTACCCATGGCACGAGGGATGTGCGGGAGTATTTTGTCTCGGGTCCACTCATGTACGTTTCCACAGGAACCAGAAGCTGGCTGAATATTATCGATATCAGCGACCCGGCTAATCCCGTAACACTTGCTTCACATGATCTACGTAAAACAACCTTATTTACAGTGTCCGATGATATATTGATTGGCTCTGACTCCCAACATCCTGGATTGGCAATATATGACCTCAGCGACATTAGTTCACCCGAACTAATGGGGTATGCGTTAACGACAAAAGTACCCACACAAAGTGTTACATCTGGTGATTATATATATTTCTCCGAGGGTTACGGCATTTCGGTTGTCGACTTTGCCGATCCGTACGGCCCAAAATTAATTAAGGGGATCGGGGGGGGTAATACGTACGGGGATGTCGATTTCGAAGGGAAATACGCGTATGTAACAGGTGTTCCTTATGCCCTGGAAGTAATCGATTTAACCGATCCGGAATCACCGTCAATCGTGGGTGATGCTTTCTCACCTGATTCTCAGGTTGATGGGCATGATTTGATCAAAGTGGTTGATGAGTATGCCTATGTCCTTTCCTTCGACCATTTAATGGTTTTCGATGTCAGCGATCCTGGCAAACCATCCATAACCGGTTCCGTCAAAGTAAACAGTGGCATTGGACTTGATATCGCAGGGGATTATGCTTACGTGTGTTCTGACCAAAACATGCTTTCGATTTACAGCATCTCCGACCGATCGAATCCGGTACTTCTGAGTAATTCTACAAGCAATCCCCAATCCATCACTCCTTTATCGGTTAAGGTTAGCGGTGATTATGCTTATATTGCCGGCCATTCAACGCAGTTCGGAGCGGTTGCGGTCTTTAATGTCGCAAATCCGAGCAACCCGATTTTCGTAACCGTATGGTCTTCAGGGTCGTACTGGTCTCAGGCCAGCATTGGTGGAAACAACTTATTTCTTTTAAGCAATTCAGCCTCAGAATTTCCTGAAGATTTCGCGATATACGATATTTCGAATCCCGAATCGGCGGTTTTAGCTGCACAGATTAAAGTCCAGGGAAATCCCAGCGACATGGATATACTTGGAAACTACGCATATATTACCGTCAACGACGCGGGGCTGATGGTCGTCGATTTTACCGATACAGCCAATCCGGTCGTCATCAGCCAGGTCGGTCTTTATAATGAGTCCAGCAATGTCGCGGTCATGGGAAATCTGGCAGTGGTTACCGGTACGGGACTGACTGTTGAATCGATCTATTCCGTAGTCGAGTTATGGTGAACGGGCTTGGGCCCTCAATCGCACCTCCGATTACGCCGCTTCCGAGTCTGTCTTAGTTTAGTTTTTCTCCGGGATACTCAGAAAATATGTTTTCTTCAACAATAATTAAGTCCGTTTTAATCTGAATAACAGCCGCTTTTTTGCCCCGTTCCCCCTCTCTTGGCTAAAAAGTCGGTAATCGGTTAACCCCAGGTATCGATATTAATATAGACGGCAGGACTCCTGTAATAAGTCTGGAAGTCTTGCGGTTTACGCGCATGTTCGGAGGTGTCTGTGACTGAAATCGGTAGGAGAACCGGGATTTTTGCCGGCGCGGCAGCATTTACACTGTGCCTGCTTGTCGGGCTGTTTACGAACAGCGATCTTCTCATGAGCACGGTATTTGCGGTCATTGGGGGGTTGATTTTCGGCACGGCGGGACTCCTCATCGGCAACCTGTTCGACGGTTACATAGCTCAAGCCTTCAGGCGGGAACTTGCGAAGCAGTTAATCGAAAAGGATATTGCGGCATTATCAAAGAAAGCCAGGAAGGGAAAAGCCCAGTCGTATGACGCTGATGTAACAGCTAATGAAGGTCCGGAAGAGGAGCAGGCGTAAGTCTATTCAAGAGGTTTTCGCGATAAATGGATGAGAATAACGGGCATCAACTGCAAATCACCGCTCTGGCCGACGAACTTCACGTAAGTGAAGACCTGGTTCGCATGGCGGTTAACGAATCAAACGGCGTGCTCGAAACAGCCAGGTCGATTCTCCAGAACATGCTGCCCAGGTTCCTCGTAGTCAAGGCGAGGTTTGTGTCCCCCAAACCCTCGGGCGGAAGCGGTGCGATAATGCTGATCGTCAAGAGGGACGAGAATCAGTTTCTTCTGTTCAGGACCGTTTACGACGATTCCCGGGACTGGGCAGGCCCTGTGAATGTGCGTCAATCTCCGGGATCTTTCCTGAATATAATTAAGAATTATTTTAAGGCCAATCCGGCTTCCAGCAAAGTTTTCGATGCGGAGAAATTGAGAAAGGGGCTTCAACCGCTTCAGGACATTGCGGCTCTCCAGTTTATTTTTGAACTCTGGGACAGGCCCAAGGTTGATATCGTAAACACCAGGGATCCCGCAACAACATACGACGACCCGGGGGCCATTCTCACTGTGCTCCTGCAGAAGACGCTTGGAGAGGCTCTTCTCGATTCTGTCGATGTCACTCTCGATTACGATTTCTATACCGAGGAGCAGTTCATACCGATTGCCGAGGTTTTAAAACTGAAGCTTTCGGTAAAACCCGGCACAAATGAAACTGAGGAGAGCGCGGGAAGTAAAGAACCGGAATTCCAGGTAACGCTGCGCGGTCAGTTCCTTATCGATGCCATCAATGGCACTCCGGTGCAGGACCTCGTTATAGGCGATCAAATTTATTGCGAGATTATCGACAAAACCGCTACAGCGATTTCCCTTGGCAGGATGATCGGTGTGTATAAGAGAGGCCTGTGGCTTCCCATCAAGGGCAGAATTACGGACATCCAGTCTACCCAGAGCGCCCGGAAGTTAATTACTGTCGCGATCGCCAGGGGCGTGTACCTCAATGTCCCCACGATGGAGGATCTCAAGATCAGGACTTCGGGTATGACAATCGAGGACCGGGTCTCGCACGCCCAGGAAAAAACGTCCGAGGTCAGCATGATACCGATTCTTGTCGGAGTCGGGCTTCTTGCCTTCCAGATTTTGATACTTCTTCTGCTCCGTTAATGAATTTCAATTGATTTTTATCTCCAAAATAGATAAGGTAAGTACTTTGCCGGCGAAGCACAAGGGCATTTTACGTTTATGACATCCGACACAACCGTTCAGGATTCCATTCACGCCTCGAGGCTGCAGCGTCTCTGGCGCGATTTCATCGAGAAGGGCAGTACCCAGGCCAGGGAAGCCCTTGCCTTGAATTACCTGTACCTTGTCAATTACATCCTTGGACGTATCGCGATCAATCTCCCCCCGCACATCGACCGCGAGGACCTCGAGCATCAGGGTGTCCTCGGCCTCCTTGCCGCCATGGATAATTTCGACCTCGACAAGCAGGTCAAGTTCGAGACGTACGCTTCCATACGAGTCAGGGGAGCTATTATCGATTACCTCCGCAAGCAGGACCTCCTTTCGCGCCCGCTTCGCAAACGTGCCGGCGAGATTGAAAGAGCCGCGGAGGAATACGCGAAACGTGTCGGACACGCTCCGACTGTTTCCGAGCTTGCCGAGGTAATGTCCACAACCGAGGATGAAATTTCCGACAGCCTCTGGAAAAGCAGCCATTCATTCATTCTCAGTCTTGAGAAAGAGCTTTACGAGGATGAGGAGGGCGCCGGATCGACTGTGGGCGAAAACCTCGCTCTGGCAGTGCCGGGTCCGGACGATGAGGCGGAAAAAACCGACCTCCTCGAATGTATGACTGAGGCGATCAAGGAACTCCCCGAAAAAGAGAAGCAGATAATCGCCCTCTATTACCATGAAGAACTCACCCTGAAAGAGATCGGCGCTGTTTTAGGCATTTCCGAATCGCGCGTCTGCCAGATCCACTCCCGCGCGGTCTTCATCCTTCGCCAGAAAATGCGTCTCGATCTTAAATGACCAACCCTATTCACTTCTTACGTGTCACGGCCATCCTGGCCGTGGAATTTCAGCGTCAAACGCTCCCAGCGTTTGAAGTTTCTCCCAGTTTCCTCCGATAAATCAATTTGAACCCGCAGAAGGGGCACTGCATCGTCTTAGTGAAACAGAGAGGGACACACTTGGCGCTTCGAGAGACCGACATCCTGACTGGCTTGTATACCCCCTGCTACCTTATCGCCTTTGGACAATAGGGGAAATTGCCGAGTTAGCTGGTGATTATTAAGCCGCGCATAGGCTGTGCATATTTTACAGTGACGGACATTAAGCGGGGACTGGCACACCGATTTCGCCTTACCCATGACATCAAGCGTCCAAAAAACTCAGCAGGCGAAATCGGGGTGCCTGTCACCGCCAGAAAATGCAGGATTAATGCGCGGCTTAATAATTAAAAAGACAAAGTATATAATTTACTTAGGCCATCGTAAATAAATAATCCTTGGCCAAGTAAATCGCGTCCAATTAAAACTTGAATGCCACAAGGGGCAAGGTCTAAAGCCATGATCGGTACGCTAGGAAAACCTTTAAATTCGCTTCCGATTGGAATAAGTATGCTAATATCATAAAGCTCTGCGTCATGAGGTACGCTACCTGTGGTGGCCGTAATGGTGGAGCCTATACCGGTCGGAGTCAATCCAAGCTTTTTGATTGTTTCTGGATCAATAACCGTGCAACTTGCCCCGGTATCAACTAATGCCCTTGCAAGCATTGGTTTGGGGACTGGATTGCCAGCATCTATGAGAACTTTTGCCTTTGCTTGGCTTACACCAATTAATACATCCAATAAAGGACCCGCTTGGGAAATATTTATCGTGAAGTGTGGCATGAGGAGTCAAGAAAGCGCGTAATAATCTGAACTTGTTCAACTATTTGAATTCTCTTGACTAAAAACGGGGTGTCAACACCAAATTTTTCATAACCTGCTTTTAAAGCATCTTCATAAGCTGTATATATATCAACGATGTCCTCTCCTTGAATTAAGACAAATTTACCTTCGTCAGCATCTAACTTGGATAAATTATCTTTGTACGTTTGTAGTTCTTTTTCCAGTGCCATAAGACTCAACCCCTCTCATAGCTGAAATCTGCTGAATGACCTTGGATGATTTATCGTACATCACTCAAAGTCAAGATGCAACTATCTAAATATCGACCAGATAAGGGGTACCCGTGACAATTATACCATGTTTGTCCATGTTCTAGAAGACGAAGTTGTTCAAATAATGGTTCAGGATGCGTAATTATGAGCCCATTATTTAGTTATTTTTAGAAATTTTAAATGAGATTAAGGGGATTTTAGGCCCCAATCCCATCTTCCATCCATCTTACTTGCCGGGATATCCATACTGAGACATTACCCAGCGGTCGACAATCTTGCTATTTCAATCGCAAAAGGGTTACGATAACATCTCACTCGACCCGGATTTTTCGCCGGGAATGGTTGGTTATATTCTTTTTACAGGTTAACCAAAATGCCTATAGACCGACAGCAAGAGCTCGATGCAATCATAGCCGAAGCGGATGCCGGCGGCGGACAAAAACGAATCGACAAGCAGCATGCCGAGGGCAAATGGACCGCGCGTGAACGTATCGAATACCTCCTCGATCCCGGCAGCTTCGAGGAGATGGACAAGTTCGTCCAGCACGAATGCCACGACTACGGGATGTTCAAGAACAGGCCGTACACGGACGGTGTTGTGACCGGCACCGGGACGATCGAAGGACGTCCGGTATGTCTTTTTGCCCAGGACTTTACCCTCATCGGCGGATCGCTCGGAAAAATGTTCGCGCGCAAGATCTGCAAGGTCATGGAAGTCGCGATGAAAAACGGGCTCCCGATGATCGGGCTGAACGATTCCGGCGGCGCGCGAATCCAGGAGGGAGTCGAATCGCTCGGCGGTTACGCTGATATTTTTCTAAGGAATGTCATGTCGTCCGGCGTTGTCCCCCAGATTAGCGCGATAATGGGGCCGTGCGCCGGAGGGGCGGTCTATTCACCGGCTTTGACCGACTATATTTTCATGGTCGCCGGTACGGCCAGGATGTTCGTTACCGGTCCCGCGGTCATCAAGGCTGTCACGCATGAGGAGATCGACTTCGAAAGCCTCGGCGGTGCGGCTGTCCATAATGAAATCAGCGGTGTGGCGCATTTCGAGGTCGAGAGCGATTCCGAATGCCTCGACGGAATCCGCAAACTGCTCAGCTACATACCGTCCAACAATATGGATTCGCCGCCATACCAGCCGACGGACGATCCCCCCGACCGCGTGGAGGCTGCGCTGAATCAAATCGTCCCCTACGATCCCAATGTCCCGTACGATATGACCGATGTCATTCGCATGGTTGTCGATGACGGCGAATTTTACGAAGTGCATGAACACTGGGCGAGAAATATCATAGTCGGATTCGGACGTCTGGCGGGATATTCGGTCGGGATCATCGCGAACCAGCCGAATCATCTTGCGGGATGCCTCGACATCAACGCCAGCGTGAAGGGCGGACGGTTCGTGCGATTCTGCGATGCCTTCAACATTCCGCTGCTGGTGTTTGAGGACGTCCCAGGATTTCTTCCCGGCGTCAATCAGGAGCACGGCGGAATTATTCGAAATGGCGCGAAATTGCTGTACGCCTTCTGCGAAGCGACCGTGCCGAAAATGACCGTCATCACTCGAAAAGCGTACGGCGGCGCGTACTGCGTTATGAACTCACGTCACATTCGGGCCGACGCTGTGCTGGCGTGGCCGACCGCCGAGATCGCTGTCATGGGCTCGCAGGGCGCGGTCAGTATTATTCACAAGAAAGAAATCGATGAGGCCGAGGACACGAAGGCGAAGCGCGAAGAGCTGATACTCGATTACGAGCGTCACTTCGCGACACCGTATATCGCAGCGTCGAAGGGTTTTATCGATAGTGTTATCAAGCCGTCAGAAACGCGCGGACATTTGATCAAAATTCTTAACGTAATCAAAACCAAGCGGGACCAGAATCCGCCCAGAAAACACGGGAACATTCCTCTCTAAAACCTCACCCCCTAACCCCTCTCCATAAGAATGGAGAGGGGGGGATCAAGAAATAGATAACAATGCAAAGTCAGAATCGACAAAACGGCAGTCACTCGCAGAATCCGAGGACCATCCATGATGGTGCGGTCGCGGCCGCGATCGGAGTCAGCCTGACACTGGCGATGCATCAGGTCAAGCCGCACCGGATAGCGCCTCCGCCGCCGACAGACACGCCGTGGGTGCTTAGCTCGCATTACCTTATCGCCAAGCGCGCGTCCGGATTCCGGCTGATGAAAAAATGGGGAGTTCCGTCCGGATGGGGCTCGACCGAGGGCAAATGGAGGCGGAGTCTGAGATGAGCTGGAGCACAAGCGCGCGAAATTCGCCAATTATTGTCACAGCCCGTCCCGGAGCGAATCTCGACGCCATCCGCATGAAGGAAATGGAAGGGGCGGCGGCAGCGGTTATCGCGATGATTGTTGCTAAAAGCGAGATACTGAGGCAAAAAGCCCGTCCGGTAATCGGCAGGCAGGCTTCACCATGGACCGTCCGTGCGCGATTTCAGTCTAACGATTTCTGGCTGATGTGATGTTCATTTCAATTGTCAATGATCGACTTCAATGGCCAGCATGCATCATGGATGACCAACATGCAATTTGAGTAACCAATTATGCAATATGGGTGGCCGTCACAAGCAGAGCGAGTCTTCGAGCGTGCTTGTGGCGGTTAGATAAGTTAAAAAAACCCGATAGGGACTAAATAAAATGCAGCGTTACCAGGTTGTCGTCAACGGAAATACCTACTCAGTGACAGTGAAGAGCATTGTCGGGAACACGGCCATTGTCGATGTCGACGGCTGGGAATTCCAGGTCGCTATAGGCGAGGACGAGGACTTTGCGGGCGATTTCGGCGGCATTGTCGCGGCTGCCGGAGGCGCGACCGCGGGCATGCAGACCGTCAATAAGCCTTTGAAATCAAGGCCTTCCGCCGCACCCGGGTCTACTACCAAAAAACGGGCAAGCGCCCTCGAGGCACTCGGTCCGAGAAAGGCGAAGGTCCCGACACTTAGCGGCAAGGGAGTTGTCGCGGCTCATCTTCCCGGACAAATTGTGGAGATTGCGGTCAAGGTCGGCGACACGGTCAAGAAGGGCGATGTGGTCGGCAAAATGGAAGCGATGAAGATGGTGAACGAGGTCCTGGCGACAATCGACGGCACGATCATGGAAATATTGGTCAAGGAAAAACAGAACGTGCTTGAAAACCAGCCCCTGATGATTATTGAATAGACCCATATTCGGATTTTGAAAAATTGAGGTGCCCGGATGGATTTCGGGGAGATACACAAGAATTATAGAGACCTCAGGCAGAAGGCTCTTTATGAGGTCAGGCAGAATCTGAAGGGACGCTCGGTCCGATTCAACGACATCACCCTTCGCGACGGGCACCAGTCGCTTTTCGCCACACGCATGACCGGAAAGCAGATCGCGAGAGTGGTCGACGATATCGCCTCGTGCGGTTTTTACGACATGGAGGTCTGGGGCGGCGCGACTCTCGACGTCTGCATGCGTTACCTCGACGAAAATCCGTTCGAGCGCCTCGCGATGATCACCGATGTCACGAAGGGGCGGTCGCTTTCGCGCGCGCTCTGCCGCGGGGCGAACCTGTTCGGATATCAACCCTATCCTGTCGACATCATCCGCGACTTCTGCATCGCCGCTGTCGACCGCGGCCTCGACGTGATGCGCATCTTCGACGCCCTTAACGACGCCGACAACATGAAGGTCCCGATCAAGTCGGTCAGGGACGCGGGCGGGAAGGTCGACGCGGCGGTCAGCTACACGACCGGACCTATCTTCACCGTCGATTACTGGGTCGACAAGTCGAAAGAATACGAGGATCTCGGCTCCGATATGATTTCGGTCAAGGACATGGCCGGACTCGCAACGCCCGAGGCCGCATGGGACCTGATCCCCGCGCTGAAATCGAAAATCACCGTGCCGATCCATTGGCACTCGCACTGCACGCCCGGATACGGTCACATAACCGCTGTGATCGCGATGATCCTCGGAATAGACGCGGTCGATACGTGCTTCATGCCGTTCGCAGGAGGCTCGTCGCATCCATCTATCGAGCTGCTTCACTTTTTCGCGCGGCGGTTGGGCATCGATGACGGCATCGATTCGACAAATTTCGAAAAAATCGATTCGGAGCTGCGCGTTATTCGTCGCGAATTATCCGATTTCGACTCATACAAAGATCAGATACCGAAACCATTCAAACCGAAACGCGAGCTTGAAAAACAGGCGGACGATGTCATAGTCGCGATCGCGCTCGGCGACCTCGACCTCGCGACCGTGCTGATGCACAAGATCGAGGACGACCTTGGATTTCCCCCCCCGAACACCGCGGTCCGGGACGCGCAGGTGCCGGGCGGGATGCTCACGAACATGCTGTCGCAGCTCGAGGCGTTCGGGATGATCGACCGGCTCGATGACGTGCTTGCCGAAATTCCGGTCGTGCGCGAGGCGTGCGGCTCAGTGCCCCTCGTGACTCCCACAAGCCAGATCGTCGGCGTCCAGGCGGTCAACAATGTTAAATTCGGACGCTGGCAGAATAATATTATCGACTATGTCCGGCTCGTGCGCGGCGAGTTCGGGCAGACGCCGGTTGAGATCGATCCCGATGTGCGTGAGAAAATCACGGGGAGCCGTGAAGAAAAGCGCTACGACCCGTCCGCGTTCGACTACACTCTTCCCGCGACCGAGGATTTTACGGTTGAACAATTATATCCGACCCGCGAGTTCGAGCTTTGCTACTATCTATTCCCGCAGGTGGCTGGAGGAGAGAGCGGATTTCTGGCGCGACGGGCGATGGACCGTCACGATGCCGCGCTCGAACGTGAGCACCGTGAATACATCGAGCAGTTACGCGAGCAGGCGCAATTCAAGCTGTCTAGCCGCAATCCCCGCACGGCGACGCTCTCGCCCGACGAAGCCGCAAGCCTGCACAACTTGCTTGCGGCCGAAGTCCAGGGCGGGACGTTTTTTTCAGAGGAATAATAACCCAATTCGTAGCCCGGCAATCCCGTTGCCGGGAATGCAGTCTATTAATTATCGATGGAACCCGGCATCGGTGATGCCGGCCTGGACTGGTTGACTATCTCAAGATCGCCTGTGCTGTAGCTGATGAATAAGCGCATGTTATGTTCCTCCAAGGAGATAAGAAAAATCCCAATTTACCCATGACTTGGTCTCTTTTTCGTATTCGCTCCAAGCATCTTTGAGTTTATCAATGTCAGTAGTATTGACTAGTGGCTGGTCAATATAGAGATACGGATCCCCAGTGAAATAAGGCAGGATAATTGTAGTTGAGCTTGCCAATAATCCTTGGAGGAAATGAGCAATTTGACATATAAGTTTTTCTGCATCACGAAGTTGCCCGTAAGTCAAAACTAACTGACTTGGATCCAAATGACGACGGTTTTCCGGTGTCGATGAGTGCGCCAAATATTTATTTACAAATGTTTTTACGTTCTCACATTTACTTAACTCATCCAACAAATTTTCGAGTAATTTAACGCTTATTGTATCGTCTGGTGATCGATCAGCTTCTGCAACAACAGATACTTTATCAAATAATTCGTTTCTTTCCTTAGCCCGGTTATAGTTGATATCATCCGGCACACTAAAAGCAACACCATTTGGCTGCTTAGCTCTAAATTCAGCGCATTTGCGTTTGATTTCATCCAAATCGCTATCAAAACCGTCAGCAGCCAGTACATTTTTTCTAGTAATTAGATGGGCATGGGCTTTCACGTCGTTAACTAATCTATAAAGTGAAAAAACATCTTTTCCTGTATCAACTAAACGACGAATTGCTAAGGCTTGTGCTTGAGCCAATTGGCTTGTTAAGGTATTCCAAATTAATCCATTAAGCATTGATTCCCCCATTTCGTTTTTTGGAGAAGATTCGATTCCGGTTGCGATGATTCGAATCAATGCTGATCTGAAAGCCAGTTGCACCAATTCCGGCATAATTGATGTCTTGGGGTCTCCTGCCGAAAGCGACTTAATCCATTCTTCTCGTTTCTCTATATAATCATTCAGGGACATTTCGTTCTCCTTTATTTGATTATTGACAATCAGTTGTCTAGGTCTATCTTCCCCGACATCAGCTTTGGCAACAGCGAATCGCGGATGGCTCTGTCGCCGAGGACACCGTTTTTAGGGGCTCTTAACCATCAAGTGTAGCTTCCCCAACCGCAATGACGCCCTGACCAGACTTATTTGCGTGCAATACTTCTATCGGTAAAACATTTGCGATTTATTATATCATACTCACGATTGAGGGCAATAACCAAGAACATCTAGCATCGCAACTAAGCCGCGCCGCGGCTCGATATCCTTTATTGCTTGTTCAAATCTGGGATCCATTTCATTCAACCCGTGGTTCTGCAATTACATTGCGGGGGCTTCGAAGCTAAGGTTCGAAGCGAGCTATGAAAACATCATACAATCCTGTTGAGGTTAGCAAACTTTGATTCGCTTCACCCTGGCCGAAAATGGCTGATGCAACAAATCTTCCGGACACAACCGTGGACCCATTCGAAAGCGCCGTGATTGCATTCCCTTCGTCCTCATCGCTGCCTCCGGCGCGTTTTGCCCATGCCAAGCTGCCATCTAGATTGTACCGTGCGACAAAGATGTCTCGATGGCCAGCAGAAACAAGCGTGACCTCGGTGGGCTCTCCCTCTCCAAAGACTGCTGAGCCTCCGTCAAATACGCCAAATCGGCCAGTGATCACTGTCGAATCGTCTGCTAACGCAGTAATTCCTGAACCCCATTCTGCTGACATACCGCCTGCGGTTCTTACCCAACCAGGCGAGCCGTCAGGACCATACCGGGCGATCAAAATGTCAGAACCCCACTGGCTTGGGGAGCCAATTCCACCGGTAATTACAATTGAATCGTCAGAAAGTGAAGTAACTGCTCCGTCGATATCGTCACTTATGGAGCCAGTACGTCTCGCCCATGCCAAAGTACCATTCGGATTATACCGAATGATGAAGATGTCCCTCTCACCAGCCGAGTTAAGCGTAACCTCATTGGACTCTCCCATCCCAAATGTCGCTGAGCCGCGGAAATTACCAGTTACCACAGTTGAATTATCTGAAAGGGAAGTGATTCCAGAGCCATACTCGCCATCTGCACCACCAGCCCTTTTCGCCCAAGCCAGGGAACCGTCCGGATTGTACTGCGCTATGAAGATGTCATAATTGCCAGCGGAGATTAAAGCGGTCTCATTGGGCTCGCCCTGCCCGAAAATGGCCGAGGCTTCGAAGCACCCAGTCACTACGGTAGAATTATCTGACAGCGTGGTGATTTCATCACCAGAATCCCAACCCAAGCCACCGGCACATTTCGCCCATGCTAGCATACCGTTAGAATTGTACTGCGCGATGAAAATGTCTCCGGAACCGGCTGAGATAAGTGTGACTTGATTCGGCTCTCCCTGCCCAAATGTGGCTGAGCCCTCGAAATAGCCCGCCATAACGGTGGAATCATCCGGAAGCGAGGTTACAGCAGAGCCACACTCGGAACTTGTACCGCCAGCGCTTTTGGCCCATGCAAGCGTACCATCCGGATTATACCTTGCAATGAAGATCTCAGCGTTGAGATTGCCGGTTGAGAAAAGCATTATCTCGTTGGGCTCACCCTGCCCGAATGTGGCTGTGCCATAAAACCCACCGGTCACAACGGTCGAATCGTCTGAAAGCGACGTGATTCCATAACCTCCATCATCTGCAACACCGCCAACACTAATCGCCCATGCCAGGTTGCCCGGTGGACTAGAAACCTCCAAGGGCACTATCTGATATGCGGTGAGGTCGAGATACGGTGGAGAACCACCATTCTCATCATCTTCAATTTTGATGAGGCATTTGTAGTCCCCTACAGGCGCCTTTTTCACGTTACCGATGATAACTTCCCACGAGCTGAAGTCTGGCCCGTCGAAGAACCACGAGGCAGTCTTTATTCCGTCGAAGAGCTGCGGGCATTCCACTAAGGGTGGACTATAACTGGTTTTCCCCTGGTAATCAGAAATATTAACGGTCAACTTGATCTGCCCACCTTGAGAGTTAAGACCATTACCAATGGGAATTATTTGTGTCTCAACTTTCCATGGCTCCGGACAATTCGCCTCAGGGCCGAAATCGGTCATGGGATCGTCGACCGGCTTGCTTATCGGCGGCGCCCAGGATGCGTCGACGGCATAACCGAAAACCCACGGATTCGGGGGATCAGGCATGTCGATCTGATAGGTAACGACGATCTCATCTCCGGCATAAAAGGCATTCCGGGTGTTTGCGGGATTATCCGTGATGAATCGCTTGTAAACGTTCAGAGTCGAAGAAGGCGCGGTGAATGTCGCCAGCTTGCCCTTGATGTAGCCCTCGAAACCATGACCGACAGTGGTAGGATTGTAAAGAGTGGTGTATCCATCGGCATTCACGACTTCCCCTTCGCCCAAAGACCGATCCGACATGATGAGGCCAGATTCCGGGAACACATGGCTTCCGTTGAACATCGCGATCCCGCGGACATCGAAGCCTGTCAGGTTCAAATTCGTAAACGGATGCTTGATCGAGACATTTACATTCAGTGTCCCATCAGGATTCGGAGTAATGCCTGCCAGCTTGAAACAATTAGTGCACGGCGCCTGCTCGAGGAACTGGATTATGTTCCAATGACTTGATGTCGCCCTGACGGGAATAATCTCAGCGGAATAATCATTTTCGTCAATGCTGACAAGGTAATAGCCCCAGAGGGAATGGCCTTCCGACGCTGTTGGCACGGTTTCGGCATTTGTTATGTCTGGAACTAGGGGTGGAGTCGGGCTCTGATCAACAGGACTTCCGTTGGAGCATGAGAGAAGGCCTATCGCGCATAAGAGGATTATTAGCATCCAGATACTTGATTTGATTATCATCGGTATACCTCCGAAATGATGTGTCCATACCTGCTGTCGGTAAAGCATCTGCGATTTATTATATCATAATCACTATTAACGCAACACCTGTAAGCTACGCTCGAGGACTCGCTCCGCTTACAGGCGACATAGGGGGTGGGTGGGATAAGGTTGGGATTTGGGGATAAGGGGGGATTTGGGGATCATGCGCGGGCCGCGCATGCTACGTGAATGCATGATGCCGGCTACGGAGGTCAATTTTCAATTTTATTCCCAATTCGTAGCCCGGCAACCCCGTAGCCGGGAATGCCCGTTTTAAATTATTGATGGAACCCGGCATCGGCGATGCTACGGGACTACAGACATTGACGTCAAACATACCAGGTGTTAAAATTGCCAATCGAAGGAGAGCTAGAGCACATCAATGCAAGCAGTTTGGATGTCGAGAAAAGGAAAATGGCTTCGTGTTCACGTATTTATCTGGGCATCAACGAAGGACACTGGGATCCATCAATTGCTTTAGTTAGCGACGGCAGGATTCTCGCTTGTGCTGAAGAAGAGCGGTTCATTCGCCTGAAACACGCTCCCCGTATTTACCCCCTGCAGGCATTAAAATACTGCCTGGATCACATTGGAGCGAAATTCGGCGACATCGCGGCCATCGCTGTCGGATTCAACCTGCCTGCGTACACCGACGGTACCATTGAGAACTTCTTTGCCGACATGCGGGAGCAGTGGCCGGTGAATGGAAACACCCGCCGCTGGCAACAACAGGCGCTTGCCTACTACAATATGGAGAGCGTGCGGATGCGCCATGAATCCACCTGGCGCCGTGCTTTCGGCGATATCAGACTTCCTCCAATCCATCCCATTCCTCACCATTTTACTCACGCCCTGCATGCCTATCTTCAGTCCCCGTTCGATAGCGCCTTGTGCATAACCATTGACGGATCCGGCGACCAGCATTGCACTGTCCTGTGGGATTGTCAGGGCCACTCTATCCGTCCCATAAAAACGATATGCATGCCTCACTCTCTTGGATGGTTCTACGCGGCCTTCACAGAGTACCTTGGATTTCAGGCGTATGACGGCGAATACAAAGTAATGGGGCTTGCCGCATACGGACATCCGAATCCGGACCTGAGGGGAAAGAGGCCACTGGACGCGTTCAGGGAGCGGAAATCAACCAGGCTGAGGGTGAGCCCTACTTCGTTCACAGGGACGCTGCGGGGAGGCCGTCGCGGATCATCTACCCGAACATGACCGGAACCGACAAACCGCAGATGGAGCTGCGATATGATTACAATGGTGATGGATCGCTTTCGAGAATTTCGGCGGTCGACCAGTCGAACACCGGTACGTCCACTTACGGTCCGGAAAAATATGTGGTAGAATTTTCATACGACAAGGCGGGTCGGATTCAGAGAAAGACTGTCCGAGATAATCCGGTCCAGGATTCGACGATAAAGTACGAATCGGACTATACATATGACGGTATGGGACGGCTTGTACGGGAACGGATTTGGAGATATGATTCGGCGATTGACATGATGATCGTCACGCAGGATACGAAGACGACTTACGACCTCGGCGGCAATCCGACCGAGATCAAATTCTACGATTACCAAGGCTGGGCATATACTGAGACGCGCACATATGCGAAAGGGTATCAGATCACGGGGGCGTCGGTTTCGAACAGGACAGGAATCACAACGATGAATGTGGGATCGTTCACATACGACGGCAACGGCAACATGCTCACGACGAAGGGCATCGATATTCGCTACACGATCGGAACGACGCAATTGGCTTATCGCGAAAACTGGACGTTCGAGTTTGACGAGGCGAATCGGCTCAAGAATTTCACACATGTAAATACGGCCGACAAGCGCTGGATTTGGTACGACGCGCGAGACAGGGTCTGGCAGCGCTGGACGCAGAACAAGGGGAATGAGGAGTGGGCCGATACGCTCAACCGCTATGTGTACGACGGCGGCGCGCTCGCACAGGAACATGAGGTCGCGGCGTCGGTTCCGGACACGGAATGGGTTTACACGTATACCGATTTAACGCGCGATTATCTTAGAAAGCCCGGCGGTGTGAGGGAGATTTCCCGCAGCGGCGGCAACGATACTTACAATTTCCTCCTCACCGACGGCGGCGCGACTCCGACAGCCAGCATCCAGAAGGGCACAACTACGACGGTCGCACGCATGGAGCTCTCCGCGTCCGGCGAACGTCAGATGACCGGCTCGACACAGCCGTTAGACCCGATCAGCAACATCGGTCCCGGCGGCGGGTATAT
>Ga0214473_10002009_pt1 | contig 25714 bp, 37 predicted proteins | sample RVTome_7_FD_203509 | JGI IMG/M metagenome (GOLD analysis project Ga0214473, IMG submission 203509) | Soil microbial communities from uranium-contaminated site in the Upper Colorado River Basin, Wyoming, United States - RVT98D197 | ecosystem: Environmental > Terrestrial > Soil > Contaminated >...
CAACTAACTTTGTAGTAAAGAATGCCGATGAAACGGTTAAGGAAATAACGACCGATATTATATGCGAATTTGATGATGATTGGGACAGAAGTCAACCAGTTTAGTAGGAATCCCTACCAAAAATGTACCTTAATCGACCAGAACCGAAACTTAGTTCAAGCGTAAACTGTCCGAGACACCCCAATAGTTAGGTCTGGATAGCATGGTGTATAGATGTTTATGTTGGGTATGTCGGTTAATATCTTTTGAATGTGTCGCGGTAGTTCTTGTTCTTCCCAGCATAGAATCTATACTGTGTTCCGCAGTCTGGGCAGTAGCTTCGCCTCTCCTCATCTCCCTTCTGTTTCAAAACGTATTTCTGACAACCCCTGCAGTACTTCCAGCGTATGAACCGTAGAAGTTGCTTTACTCTCTGTTGAGGAGGTTGAAGAGTCACAAGCTACACCTTTGGTTTATCATCATAAGTTCCACGAAGATAATACATCAAGGTTCTCGGATCAACTTTCAAATATTCAGATAAAGACATCACATCCTTCCCCCAAGCAGGATAAAGATAATTCTCACCAATCATTCTAAAATAATGATTCCATTGTCCTGTTAATGATCTTGTTATTTGCCAAGCTCGAACTCTCCCAAAATCGAATAAGTATTCTTTATCTGAAACATTCTCAATCCACTTCAATATCATTTCTGTGAATGGTTTTCTCTCTCCAACCGATGGGAGAAAGACCTGGTCTCTATGTGTGTGTTTTCTTGGTATCTTCTTTCCTTTTCGAGTTATCTTTTCTTTTACAAGCTTGACTCCCTCTATATAGTATGCTCCATCTTTTGCTGAAAATTTTATCTGTTCTTTCTTGATTCCCGAGTTGGGTGACTTCACAACTTCACTGATTCTTAGGCAACCTACATAGATGAGGGAAACTAATGCTCGGTCTCTTACAGAATAGTATTCTTGTCTGTGTTTGTAATTCCATCCTTTACTATTCTGTAGAGTTTTGAGAACAGCTTGTGATGTTGGTATAAATGGTATATCAGCTATGGTCCTATGGTCAAATCCTATTCGGGTTAGTTGGATTTCAAGAAGTCCCCCATCTATTTGTTCAACTTTCTTTTCCAAGAAATATTTCTAAGTCCTTGGATATACTGACGTTTATTTAACTGTTTGTATATAATGTTAAATGAATCCTATTTGAGAAAAGAAATACAACCTTTTTATTCTTCTATATTAATATAAACGGATTTTTGTTTTATATATTTAAAGTGTATATAAAGGGTTTAAAAGTAGGGGGTTTACTTTAAAAGTAGTAATCCATCCTTAGACGTAATAACATTGTAACCACTGTTACTCCACTTTAGAAGTTTCTTTGAAACAAGATACTTCATTACTTCCTCTTGTCCACTCTCTCTTATCTTACTCGTTCTAATTGTTCCCCTTGTATTAACTTCGTTTAATAATGTTCTCTGCTCTTCAGTAAGATTAATATTAAGGACTTCACTTGGAACTTCATCTTCTCTTTCTCCTCCCGATGCACCCTTATGGTTCTGATGCCACTGCTTCTTCTCCTCCACACGCCAATCATCATACCACTGTTGAACCTCGCTTGGAAGCTCGGAGAATTTTCCCTCTTCCAAGTAATTTAGTTTCGATAAATCATCACGCGGTCTCCGAAAGTTCTTATAGTTCTTAATGCGCTGAACTTCAAATATACCTCGCTGAGAAACAATTATTTCTACGTTTGTTATGTTGCGTATGGGAGCAGCTATCATTCCAAGATTCGGGCAAGTCAACGTAATTGTAGCAACTTCAGGTCTTGCTCCTGTGATGTAGAAGGCAAGTTCATAGATCTTCTTATCCACACTCTGCGTCGCTGGAGCTGTCATCTGCACATCATCCCACAAAGCATTATAAACTCTTACACCATCGAATTTCTTTAATCTCCTCATTAACTTCACATAATCATAAAACATTGATTGTTTTGTCAAATCCCAATTTATATTTTCCTTCCAATGTTCAGGGTTATTCCAAGCTTCATTATTCATCCACGCGTTAAGCCACATTCCCATTGAGGTTTTCCCAACTCCAAATGGTAGATTCTCACTTTTTATTTTTCCCTGTGTGTAGCTTGTCACCGCGAGAATCAGTAAGTAGTTTTTAGATATGCAGTTGTGGAGGTAGTCCCAGAGGTCTTCCTGTGATTTATCACTCATTCCTATTCACCTTATTCGACTTTCCCTCGTCATATCATGGCGTTCTGGCATCGCTCCCTGAATCAACGCAATGTAAGCTGGGGATACATCCTTATCGTTCATCGTTACATCCATAATGAGTTTGCCATACCATATTACATTTATCTCTCCGAAGTCAGTGATCAAATCCATTATTCTTCTTGATGTTAAACTTGTGATGTCTTCTAAGTTTCGATTTCCTTTCTCACTCGCCAGGTAGATGGTTGCATAGGGTTGCCACTGAGCTAGTAATTCTTCCCAATATCTGCTTATTACAGCGAATATTGGGTTAGTTCCTCCCCTACCCCACGCTGAACCCGCAAGCCGAACCATCTCCTCAACAAGATCAACTCTTGTCACGATTGAAGCACTTCTATCTCGTATTTGTTTTGATAGATTTTCTATTAGCTCTATTCTGTTAGCGAGCTTCTTATCATCAATAGTGTCAACCCCAAATCGTTTTAGCTGTGCATCTCTATCTTCTGAGGATTTTTTGAATGAGTTTATGAAGTTCTTAACAGGTTCGAGAACCAAGTTAAATCACTATTTCTTTCTCTTCACAATACCGAAGTAGGTTATGACAGCTATTATGGCTAGTATGATTATTATGAATGTTTGGTTCTGTGGGTCTGTGAAGTATTTCTGTGCTGAGTCTGCGTATTCGGGGTTCACTGCTAGTAATACTATTACGCCTAGGCCTAGGACACATATTGCTATTAGCCATGCTGGGTATTCTTTCTTATGCATTGAGTCTATTGCGTTGAGTAGTCCTCTCTGTATTTTACTAATTACTAGAACTCTTTCATCTACCATTCTATCCATGTTTATCTGGCTTCTCAATACACCGACGAGCTCGGCTCTTACGCCTTCTAAGGCTCTTTCGAGCATGACGACGATTTCTTTGAGCCGTAGTGTTTCTGCTGTGCTGTTCTCTGTGGATTCTCGATCTATTGAGTAGAGCTTGCCTTTTATTATTGCGAGGTCTGATTCGGTTTGCTCAAACTCTTCTTTCATCTGAATAATGGTTTTAGGTTTTTTGGGTTTAGGTTCCTGTTCTTGTGTTGATAGATCCATTTTATTACTCTCCTTTCACTTTCTTCGAGATGTAATTCTTCATTTGTAGTTGGAGGTATTGATCCATTAATGTGTCGAGTTCATCCTTGGGCTTTTCAATCTTCTGCTCTGGGGTAATGGGTTTCTCAACAGTTGGTGTTATCACCTCTTGCTTCTTGGGTTCCTCGTTTTTCTCAGATGGGTTGGATGTGGCTTCACCGACTTGTTTCTTCTCCACCACATCTCCCTTGTCTGAAGCATCAGGTTTCTTAGGTTCCTGTTCTTGTTTAGGCTCTGAGGTTTTTTCCTGCTTGATTCCACTGATCATCTCCTTCACGATATCAGGTCGGGCTTTGAAACCCTCCTCAATAATAAACGCCATATAGGGGAAGTCTCCTCCTGCTAACACCATTTCATACACAGGATAGAACTTTGCATGATCCTCAAGAGGAGTTTTCTCGAAGAGTGTGGGAAGATCTGTCTGGCTATGTTGCACAGTTACGCCTAAGTAACTTGCATATCCATCGTTAAGCCTTACTCTCGCTAACCAAGGAAGACAGTGATAAATGAATACCTTATCAACAGTTCCATGATGAGGATGAGAAAATGGAAATCCGAGGTGGAGAGTGGTTCTAAATCTGTTACTCCCTAGAGATAGGGATTCAAAGCTCTTATAGAACAACTCAATTCTACTATTACTGGGTTGGACTGTGGCGTAGAAGTTACTTACTCCTGCGAGGTGGAGCTGAGCATATACTTCCTGTGCAACTGTTCCTCCGATGAATATGAATACGCTTCCATATCCAATGATTGATGCGTAGGGTTCTGTGAGGAGTTGCCTAGCTGCGATCATCACAGCGTAAGCCATCACCATCATGCCAACAGGGATAAGTTCACCTTTCTCCATTATTTATTCACCTTTGGATTCCATTTTAGTTCTGAACTACATAAAGTGCATTTGAAGATTTGTATTGTTTTTTCTAATCCTAGAGACTTGATTTCTCGTAGAAGATAATCCTTCTTAACTATTCTTCCATCTTCATCTAAGTAAGCTACAAATGTGAAATTACAATTGGGGCATTTCACATCTTTCCTAGTTAATCCTTTCTTTACTATTTCAAATCCCATCTTATTCACTCACTTTCCTAACAATATATACTCGGTTCATCAAAACATTCTCATTCAACTTAATCGTTAATGAGTAATCAACCCACATAATTGTTGAAGTAAATCCTATTAGAATAAAGATGAAGGGAATTATTATTGCTCCGTTAAAGATAATATCAAGAATATATAATATCCAAATTACTAGGGAAGTTAATGAACCTATGATGGAAAATCTTGAGTGTTTCATTTTTTCTTGCTCCAGAACTTGATGTTGCCTCTAGTGTTTTTTCGGAATCGCTCTGCTTTATCCTCTGCTGACTTCACAGGTAGGAACTCGGACTCCTGCTGTTGCGTGGATGTGAGAGGTGTAATGAATCCGTCTTCTAACTCTTCAATCTCCAAAGAAACTGTTTTCGTTGGGAGGCTTTGCACAACTTCTCCTGTGACGAGGAGAGCTACGCCAAGAACAAGGTTTACAGATGGAGATAATATTGTTAGGAGATTCAGACTGTTAGTTATATTGTTGTTTATGATGTAGTTGAGGATTTCATATATGAACCAAAAGCATGATATTAGTATCATTACTAACCCTGTTTTGCGGGTTGAGTTTCCAAGAGTTTTTTGATGGCTCAATCTACTTTACACCTAGTTCTTTTCTTTCAAACATCACAATCAAAACTTCGCGGTCTTTGAAGAAGCCTTTATCAATCATTTCTCTTATTCCTTCTTCGTTCTTCCACACTTGCTTCACCTCATAATCCTTTTTGTTCAAACCTCTTTTCTTCGCATCACTAATTGTCACAGCGACTGTTCCACCTGTGTTCATCTCAAGAATATCGCGCTCTACAAACTCATTATAAATCTGATATATTCTAAGGTATATTGGAAGTTCTTTAATATCTTTCTTCATAAGCAATCCAGTTTCAAATCCTTTCTCATATGATTTTAACCACAAACCTTCATCTTACTCTCCACCTGTATGGTTGAGGAGGGTAATAAGTTTAAAACTCTTTATAAAGAGTTTTAAACTAATGGGTATATATTAAAACTAATGAAACCCTTTAAATAAAACAATTGGGAACGTGAAGTCAAAGGTGTATTAATAACACATGAAAAGCATTAAAGTAGGCACGTTATTACTAGCAGCAATAGTAATAATTGGAGCATATATGATATTTGCCCCAAACGGAACTACTCCTAACATATCAATCCCCGCACTAAACACAAATCCAAGCAACACACAGAATCCACAGGGTTTTGTGAACACTAAAGTTGCGTTTCTATATCAGGAGACACTAGCCACATCGGGAGGAGCAGTAACAACTACAAGCCCATCTTATAGAGTTTTTTCAAGTAATGGGCAGAGGTTGTCAGGAGTCAGTTCATTGTATGGAGCAGCTGGATCCACAATCGCAAGTGGAACCACAGCGACAGGCGTTGATTTGAAGGCGACAGACCAAGGATTCCTGTTTGTCTCAATCAATACTGGAACAACTGACTTCCCAGATCCAGCGAAAATCCTAGCAAACAACCCGCAGTTCACTTCTTGTAAGTGGATACCTGTTGACACAGCAAGTGTAAACCGTCTAGTCTGTGAGATGGAGGTTTCACGACTTGGAACCCCGAACTACTTCGCAGGAACCAGCTCATACTCAACAACCCTCAAAATTCAAGCTAATTTAGACGACCTAGCGTTAACAGAATCTGCTCCAGCTGATCAGGACTCAATGGGAACCACAGCAGGAACAGATGTCTATGTCACATGGCAAGTTACAGCATTATCAGCTACCAACGCTTTCAGCTTCGCAAAAATCAGTTTCACAAGCAACCAAACATCAGCTTACATGGCATTATACGAGCTCACGATAACTCCAAGCACACCGATTGTGAATATGAAGACAGCAACATCACAATCATCACTAACTCTTCCATCCGCAGCTAAGACAGCAACCTCCACTTCAGGAGTAACCCAATACTGGCAGTATATCCCAACAGGAGCTACTGACGCACAGGACTACTCAGACACATACCTAGTAGCTAGAAATACAGAAGGCGACAACATTGATGTCAGGCTTCATGCGAAAGTAAGTTTCCCAGCAGCTACTGACGCAGTAACCCTAGTCCTAAGCATCCAGCTAATGTCAGCTGCAAACGCAATACAAACAGCAACCACAGACTCAATGATTATTGGTGGCTAGAGGAAGAGGAAAAACAAGGATAGGATTGAGAAGATTGAAAATCAATACTAAAACCGCAATGGGACTACTCCTATTCGCAGCTGTCTTCTACGCAGGAGGATGGGTGGGAAGCTGGATCAACAGCTTCCTAGGAGTAGATAATTACGGAGGATGGCTTGGAACCCTCGCTGGATTCTTCATCCCAGTAACCGTCATATACGTGGTTTACAACAAGTTCAAAAGCAAGAAAATAGCGTAACGCTGAAACAATCCACACTCACCCCAGTGTGGAACCCCTTATTTTTCTCTATACTCCAAGCCCTAGAGACTTGGAGGGAGAAATGTGAATAAGAATGAATAACAAACGCAACTTTATGCTGGGGATAATAATTCTAATCGCTGGGGTTTCACTTATATTTACTTCACAAGTTAGATTGGGAATCACTTGCTATCCTGTTGGCTCACCTCTCTACACAACTGTGACGAATAATAATATTGATCCTTACAGCGATACTCTTGTTGATTACTGCATGACGACTGAATACTCAGTCACAACTATAGTTCAGACAACATCCGTCACAACTACTTTGTCAGGAGGTGGAACTGTTACACTCCCACCTTCAACTACTACAATCACATCAACGAAAGTTGTGGATAATCTTCATCCAATAGTCACGACAATCACAGTAGGAACAACCTCTTGGACAACCGTTACAACTATACAGGGAACCTCCTCTACTGGAAGCAGTGATGTTATGAGTGGAATCCTACCAATAGGCATCCCTATTCTTCTCGTTGGAGTCGGTGGAGTCCTGATTCTCAGAAGCCGAAAGAAAATCTAGGAGACCATAATTGTGAAAGCCCCGACATTAGCCACACTTATAGTAGTAACTCTAATGATTACAACTTACAATATTTACTCTAGTATGGTTGGATTGGAAAACCTCGATCTATTGACTCTATCGGGAAATGCAACAAGCCCTAGACCTATCGACTTCACTTCACCTCTTGTTATGTTCAACATAATGCTTATTATCATCTCTATGTTTCTAATTTTGAGAAATAAAAGAGTGATTTGAATGGCTAAATCTATTTTTCATAATCTTTGGTTTCTAGCTTCGTTGGTTGTTCTCAGTGTCATAGCTATTAATGGCCTTATACCCCTGGATATCAGTGGTGGATTCTCCACACTCTCTGTCTCACAGGTTAATTATCAGAGTAATGATCCAACTATTGGAGGACCAGCATGGCTTCTCACTGTTTCGCAGAACGGAGCTGGTCAATACATCACAGGAACAGTCACAGCGGACCAGCTACAAGACACTTCAACAGGAGCCAAAGCTGCGAATAATGTCGATATCAAGATGACGTTACAAGATATGTATGTGCAATACCCCATCCAATCACAGTTAGGAGATGGTCAATTCATCTACCATATAGAGAGAGTAGTCGCAACAGGCTTCGCATCTTGCCCAACAAGTTTCCAAGGAGCGGCGACAGGTTACAAAGTGTTTGGAATACTAGGTGATAATAAATATTGCTTCAAATATACCAAGACAGCAGCTTACGGATTGATATCTACCCCGACAACTGTGTTCAAAACAGATGTAAGTCTAACAAGTGGAGGAAAGACAGCGACAGCAACCATATCTAATATTGGTGAGCAAACTGTTAAGATAGTTGATCCAACAAATAGTAAGAACGTTGGAACCATCACTTGGGTTGGTAATCTAGTGACAGGAGAGGAAGCTCCTCGCTCAACTGATCAGGGAGTCTCAGCAGCTTATGTTTACTCAGCTAACGGATGGAAAACAATCTCCGAATCAGATTATCAGTATCAGAAGACTTGGAGAATAACTAACTTCCAAATATGTATGAATCAGATGAATAGTGAATCATCAGGGGATTACTGTGTCACAACTATGAATAATCTTGAGGGAAAAACACTTGTTGGAAAGAACATGGTTAGCAGTGGGGGGAGTGTAGCAACCACACAGGGGACACAGAGCGACGGTCAGGTTACTCTTCAGCTTAAGAAGCAAGTTCAGTTCCCACTTATGACTATGCGTTTATCGAGTGAGTGGATTGGAACAGTCTCAATAGTGGCTCCTGTTGGCAAACCACAGATAATTAGTGTTTCATCAGTAGAGTTCCAAACAGGAGGAACAGGATTCATCACACTTACTGTTAAGAATATTGGTGACGGAGATGGTTCTTTCGCTGTCTCAACAACTTGTGACGGAGCAGTATCAGTTCAGGGAGCGTCATTCACACTTCCGACGTTAAAACCTAGTGAAGTTGGAACATATTATATTCCACTCTCAGGTAATACATTGTCCACAACAACTTCTCAATGTAGTGTGAAGGTCTATGATCGTAATAATCCTGATAATTCAGATGTGAAAACCGTTGTTGTTACCGTTAAACAAATAGTTCTATGCTCGGCAAACGATAAGAGAAGTAATGGAGCAACGATTGAGCAATGTAATCCTGATGGCTCAGGATGGAAAACTATTCAAGTATGTGCATCTGATGAGACTCCACAGAGAACATTAACAGGAGATATTCAATGTGTGAAGAAGAAGGTTGAGTCACCTAATTGGAACCCCTTCGGATTCATAGGTGATTGGCTCAATGGATTGGTAAGTGGCTTGGTAGGTAGCTTCGCAACCTTCGGATTCATAACAATGATACTGATAGTAGTAGTTGCAGGAGTGTATTTCATGTCGAGGAGAGCTAGGGGAAAAGTCATTTGAAGCTCAACCCAAGAAATCTACTATTGATATTCGGATTGTTTCTCATTGTTGACTCATTATTCTTACACACTGTTAGTTTTGACTATGGGTTCTATGGGTTTCTCTGGCTAGATCCGTTGTTTAGTCATGCTTTGCTTGGGTTCGCAATAGTAATCTACGCTTTACTTCCTAGAATTAAGAAGGGGAAAGTTGTTTAATGGTTATCAAACAAGATAAATGGTCTATTAGCCTCAGTATTATCGCCATATCCATGTTAATCTTTCTCGGCACGTTTGGATCGGAGTTTATGCTTCGCGGTGTTTTTGCTGTGATTCTCATTCTCTCTGGGTTTGTGCTTAATATTGTTACGAGGCGGAACACAGTGGAGACGAATATGAGTGGCCAGAGCCAGACTAAAGTATTGGTTTGGGTAGCAGCTAGCCTACTGGTAATATTCATGACATCAAGCATAGTGCCGTTGCTCAAGCTTGGGATTGACACTTCAGGGAGTAATGTGTGGATTGTTCTGAAGATGTTTGGAATGTTGATAGCTGTGAGTGAGGAGCAGTTCTTCAGAGCTTTCGCAACTAACCTATTTATAGGAAGAGTAGGTGTTCTCATGGGTATTCCTCTCTCAGGTGTTTTCTTCGCTGTTTACCACTCGGCTGTTTACGGCACAAGTCCTTCTCTTCTAATTTTCGTTGCTTTGAGTGGAACTGTTTTGAGCTACGCAGCTTGGAGAACGCAGAGAGTAAGCACACCGATGATAGCACATATTATCAATAATTTTTTGGTGAGTTAATGGTTAGATATGAGATTAACTAGGAAGATAAAGTTTAATATTAACTATTAATACCTTACAATCGGTGTTTATTCGGATTTGAGTAAATCTAAGTCTAAAGTAATGATGGGAGCTGTTTTATTTCTGCTTGTGGGTTCATTATTCGTCTTGTCGCCTACAATCGCTGTTGCAGCTGGCGTAAAAACTGTTAAGACAGGTGGAGGAAAGACAGCGACAGCAACAACAGATCCGAGTGGCAACGATATAGAGCAAACCACAACAGGACAGACAACAGTTGTTGACATTATCCCTAGCGAACTTCCTAAACAAACATTTAATCCTATGGATGAGCCAACTTATACAGTAGCTGAGCTCCCAGCATCAACTTCAACCGAGGGGTATGTTAGTCCAGATGGTGGATTCATAATTCCTCCGAAGAGCGATGAACTCCTAGCTTATGAGAGCCAAACAGGAATAATATCTGAGCCAGTCATAGTTGTAATTAACGATGGAACGTCAACCACAACCATCACAGGATATCAGAACCCACCTCCAATATACGCTGAGGATGGAGGCTACTGGCTCGAAGGCGAATACTTCCAACCAAGTGGAACAAGCTACGAAGACACTTTAGAGAGCCACGTCATAACTATTCAGCAGGTCGGCAACGACTACATGTGTGAGATTCCAGATAGAGGATGGACATCTTGTTCAAGCACAGGACAAATTGGATTATCAATAATACCCCTAGCGAAAATCACACAGTTAAGTATGATAAGATTCAACATATTAGGATAGGAAATAGAAAGATGAATCAGAAAGCAAAATCTAACTTCAATATTATAGCGTTAATCATAATAATCGCTCTCCTACTTTCCAACGTGGGGTTATACACAGCGTATAGCAATATGGCTTCAGCAGCTCTTCCGAGCAAGACAGACAGTCAAGGTCCTGATTGCTCATACACATATTGCATTTCTACAGATGGATCAGGTAATTTTTATGCGAAGAATGGAATAACAGGTGTTATTGACTATTCAGGAACAGTTGCTAATACTGTTTTTCAAAGTGTGTCATCAGTTATGAAAAAAGGCGGAACAATATTTATATCAAATGGAACCTATACTTTCAGTGCAGCTGTTACTTTAACTTATAATATTACACTGCGGGGTGAGGGAAGGGGAACAATATTAAAGCTGGGGACAAACGCAAACAGTGATGTCTTAGCTGCAAACGGTGGAGCCTGTAGCTTTACAATCCAAGATCTGGACATTAATGGAAATAAAGGAAATAATCCTACAGGGCAAAACGGAATAAGTGTAGATCAGTGCGATGGATTCAAAATATATAATGTGCAAAGCTACAATAACAAGCTGAAAGGGATTGCAGTATCGCGAAGCTCAAACAGCACAGTAACAAACAATATTGCCGAGAATAATACTTCAGATGGAATGGTATTTTCATCATCACATGACTTTATCATATCAAGTAATATTGCTCAGAATAACGGAGCTTATGGAATAGGTCTCATAACAAGTATTTCAACAGATGCAAACCCCTATAACATGATTGTCAGTAATAATATTATTCGTGGAAACACAGGATATGGTGTTGAACTAAAAGGTGTCCTTAACAGTAAGATATCGGATAATATTATTTATGGTAATGGTCAGAATGGAATAGATATTGGTCAAGCTTCAGCGGGATTCTACGGTTCTAAAATCATAGTTAGTAACAATATTGTGAAGAATAACGTTGGGAATGGTATAAGGATTCAGTCAAGCAACTACACGCAGGTTACTGGCAACATGTGTTTTGACGACCAAACAGTGGCGACACAGACCTATGGGATTTATGAGAATGACGCTCATGGTGGTGGCAATTTAATAGTTGGAAATAATTGTTTCGGAAATTCAATAAATCAAATTACTTTAACAACTGGAACTCAACTAACAACAGCAAATAATATTGGTTTTACATCAGCAGGAACTATTGTGAATCAAACTAATATTCTTGCACAAACATCGGGTGGTTCAGGAAGATGTACGTACACAACAACTGTTGCTGGAACATATAGTGTTGGCGGATATATTACAGTCACAAGTATAAATGCAACAGGAGCTGTGAGTTTTACAGTTACATTTGTCGATGAGACAGGAACCACAAGAACAGGTCAAGCTATGATGCTCAACCAAGGCGGTGGAATAGCTAGTAGTGCAACAGTAACAGGGTTTTTTCCAGTAGTAACACAAACCATAAGGGTGAATGCAACATCTACAATAAGTATAAACAATGCATTTGGAGCAGCAGCAACATATGACACAGGTTGTTTTATCCAACTTCTTAGTAGTGCTGGTGGATAGAAAAGGTGAAAAGATTTTAACACAATTACAATTAAAATCATCAAATTACGCTGGACACCGGTAACAGCAGCAATATTAATTCTAAGTCTAATCACACCATCAATAATTATAAGTTATTTACCATTTACATATGGGGTTGCAGATGCTACACTTGGAACAGGTGTTACGAAGCCTTTGGGAAGAATAATATCTCTCGCAACACTTGGAAGCAGTATAACTCTAGCAAATCAAATTACTGCTAATACATTCACAAACACAGGTTCAAGTTGGATAATTCAAGGAACAACAGCAGGAACATACATACTTAACTCTCCTTACTCATATTCACCTTCTACTTTTAAAACTACAGTCACACCCGCAGCAGGACAAGCAATATCGCTAACTGTGGACTCAGCAACCACCTACGGAACAGGATTCAAAATATACAGTTCAACATCAAGCATAACACAGGATCCTGTTTACGACGCTATGAGTAAGAGATTAACAATCGTAACATCTGGGCTTGGCTTGACAAGTGTTTACTCCCCAACAGATGGAAAACCAATCAAAATTACAGTAGATGGCTCTGATTTTGATGAGGGAAACGGGTTCACATGGGATGGAGTTAATAAAGTTGTGACGCAGACACAATCAGGAATAACAGTTGTTTGGAGCTGGACATCAGGAGGCACAGGAGGAGATATTATCACCCCACCATTAGTAGATAATCCTCCAGCTGATAATCCACCTGCTGATAACTCTCCAGTAGTTGGAGGATCCCCAGCAATAATGATTTCCAACCAAGCAGGAGACATACCTCTAATGCCACCTCCAATCGGAACCACAACAGCACTCCCGAAAGTAGTTACAGACAACAGCAGAATCATAACAGGAGGAATAATAGCAATAGCTTTCATATTAGGAATAGTAACAACTCGAAAGGAAATTCAGAAGAGAACCACACCGAATAACCATCTCAAACCCAAGAAGTGGAAAGCTCCCAAGTGGAAGAAACCTAAGATTAAATGGTGATTGAATGAGCTTCTCAATAGCAGTGGTAAAGGCGATAATAACAGCTTTCGGACTAGCATTACTCGACATAGGCAAACCCTTCCTAAACAGCGTAGTTGGAAGACAACTCGCATTCAACGAACTGATCATAATGTATATAATTGTGTTAATCATCACATGGACGGTCACAAGCATTATCGTTAGATTCATCAAGAGAACAGACCAACCCACCTAGTTAAATAAATTACACCAACAATCAACTAATTCAATACCTACCTATAATTAAAAAGACAAAACAACCCATAAACGATTATTATGGCGTCAGAGAATAATATTGCTGGCAGTATAGTTGAGATAGCGGTTCCCATTGAAATACTTGTAGAACACATGAAAAGGTTCCAGGAGCTAAAAGCAAAGCTTCTGGATAAAGAGGATGTTTGCATCATACAAGGCAAACCGTATGTGAAGCGTAGCGGGTGGCGAAAATTCAGTCTCGCGTTTAATCTGACAGATGAGATATTGCAAAGGGAAAGGGAGATAACTGAAGAGGGGTTTGTCTGGCGTTTCACTGTGAAAGCCACAGCGCCAAATGGCCGCTCAGTGGTCGCAGTCGGATCATGCAGCTCAACAGAGCGTGACTTCGCGCATGATGAGCATGATATATACGCTATCGCGCACACTCGCGCTAAGAACCGTGGAATCTCGGATCTTATAGGTTCAGGTGAAGTATCTGCGGAGGAGATGGGAGGAGGGGGGCAGAATGGGGAGAGCAATCATAATAATCATCCTGACCAAAACTCACTCGACGCCAAGCCGAGCGAGAGTTCTCCCCCTGCAAACCCCCGACAAGAGAAACTACTCTGGACAGGGAAAGCACAAGGAAAAGTGTGAAGATAGTTGCAAATAACGAAAATAGAATGGGTAAAGAACCCCGACGGCACACAAGGATACACTAATAATTTCATGGTGGGTTGCACAGGTAAGAACTGCGCAGTCTATACAAACTGCTACGCTCGACGAACAGCGAAACGCTTCAAACAAAGATGCCAACAATGCTATGACTTCACACCACACTTCCACTGGGATCGCCTCGATAGTCTACCCATTAAGAAACCCCTAGGAATGTTTCTAAGCATGGGTGATCTATTTGATGCGAAAGTAGATACTAATGATATTTGCACAGTGCTGAACAGGATGAGTCAATGGTACCACATGCATCGATTCTATCTTTTGACAAAGCAATCTCAAAGACTACTGACATTCAAATATCCTCCTAATGTTTGGCTAGGTGTAACAGTTAATCGAAAAGTGGATTTACACCGAATAGATGACCTGCGAAAGACGAATGCGAAGGTCAAGTTCATTAGCTTCGAGCCGTTGATGGAAGAGCTGGGTGAAGTAGATCTAACAGGAATAGACTGGATTATCATAGGCGCACAAACAAGACCTGAAGTTCAACCTGAAATGGATTGGGTAAACGATATTATGTGCACAGCTAACAAGTTAAAGATACCTATTTTCTGTAAGAATAATCTAAAACCATTGATACATGGTGTGAAGATGGACTATTTATTTTCAACGTGGAAGGAGTTTCCAAAGGTGTGAATGAATGACAAGAACGAATAACACTATTAGATGTCCTAAATGTGGGAAAGTATGTCATAGTCTAGGTTATCCTCGACACAGAGCAGCGCACTATGATGCAAAGATGAAGAAGCAAAGAGAAAAGGTGTGAATGAATGACTCATCTCAACAGAGAGATTCCATACAGTAATACTGAGATCCCATATAGCAAGTCTAAGAGCAATATTGATGAGATGTTGAAAGAGTTCGGAGCCAAAGCCCTCCGATGGACAGAGACCGAAGCCTCAATGGTTGGAACAGAGATGCCAATACTCGAATTCATCCTTGAAGCTGAGTTGAAGGGAGTCCAAAAACAGATAAGAGTAAGGATCCAACCTCCACTACTATTCAAAACCACTGGAAGAGGATATAACAAGAAGCATCTACCAAACCCCAACGCATCAATGAGAATGCTATACTGGTACCTAAAAGGACGGCTCGAAGCCACGATCTACGGCCTCGACGACATCTTCGAAACATTCATGAGCCGAATCATGTCACAACTCCCAAACGGAGAGGAAACCTCAATCGGAGAAATAATTAAAAACAAACCCCAAATCCTAAACATACTTCCAACATTCCAAATAATCCCGATAAACCAACTAGAAGATAAAAGTGAATCACCATGACTGAAGAATATATTCTTCAGTCATGATGTGGAAGCGAAACCAACTAGACACAAAGGAGATTAAGAATTGTTAAAGAAGAAACATAAGGAGATTTCTAAGAAATGAATCCAAATAGTATGCTTATTTGGTATCCGAAGATAAAGGATATTCTACGAACACCTAAGACTGTGATTGTGGAGATTCCAATCATGAAGATGTGGGGTTACGTGAACGGCGAGAATAACTTGGACAAGTGGAAGCCACAGATTGAAAAAGCAGTTGAAACCATCGGCTACCCCCTGTTCCTGAGAACAGACCTGAGCAGTGTGAAGCACAGTTGGCAGGACACCTGCTACGTTGCATCCAGAGATAAGCTGTGGAATAATATTTCTAGGCTTATCGATGAGAATTTTGCTCTTGGAATGGGGGAGGTTGAGCCGTCTGCATTAATATTCAGAGAATTCCTCCATCTCAAAACTGTGTTTAAAGCGTTTAATGGGATGCCAATAGCGAGGGAGTTCAGATGCTTCGGCTCAAATGGTAAGCTAGATTGTGTTCATCCCTATTGGTTTGAAGATCCCATTTACTTCCAATGGGAGAGTAAAGAGCAGCGAGATGAAACTATGAAGAAACTTGATCCCGACAATATAGATGCGTTGCTAGATGTGAAGCCTCCTGAACCTGAAGGATGGAGAGAGAAGCTCGCAGACATTAGTAGATACACATCTGAAGAGGGCAAGATATTCAAAGCATACACTCAGGTAGCAACCTTAGCTCTAGGTGGAAGCTGGAGTGTGGACTTGTGTGAGCTTGAGACAGGAGAGTGGTATTTGACTGATATGGCAGTCGCTCTCAACAGCTTCCATCTACCACATAAAGGAGATTAAGAATTGTTAAGTCAATCCGAGTACAATGCTTTAACAGAAAAAGAAAAACAACAATATGATGAATATCAACTTCTACTAGCATCAGAGGATAATGATGATGAAGCGTTAGACGAACAGGAAGAATTAATAAATAAATTTGAGGATGAAAATGATGAGTGAATATAACGAATCTAACAGAATAGATAGGAAGTATATATTCTTCTTTAAACCTAATAAGCAGAACCCCAAGACGGAAATCTGGCAAATCTACACACAGAAAAACAATTATTGGTTAGGAACAATCACCTACTCAGGAAGATGGAGACAATACATCTATCAAATAGACTGCCTGCTCATGAAGGATAAGCTAGACTTTAGCGCTGGATGTTTAACTGATATTATTAACTTCATCAAAGAACTAAATCAGAAGCAACGAGACAAACAGAAAATTAATAAAATTAATTTCCCCGCTAAATTCCCCGTTATAAACAACAGTCTCCCAGGGAGCCTATGAAAGATGAGTGAATCCGATTATGAACTTTGTTCTCTCTGTGGTGAAATGAAGATAGATTGCTACTGTGATGAAGCGATGGATGAACAAGAACAATTCGAAACAGCATTAGAGGATGAAGAAAATGAGTGAAGATAAGATTCCTCTCACAAATAAGGCGGTATTTAGCAAGTTTGAGATTGGAACTGAGATGACAGACTCCTATCTATGCCAACGCTGCCTAATGCCTACCAACGCTATTAACACTGAGGAAACAACCAAATGCCCCCACTGCCACTTTAAATCTAAACCATTCTCATGTAGAGTAATGAGAGCATACAAACTCGTGAAAGGCACGAAAAAATACATAGACTAGAGTGATTAAATGAAGCAAGAAACCCAGGTTAAAACAATCTGCGTCAAATGTGGTGTGCTAACCACAATCACACACCAAGGGTGCTGCTTCAACTGCATCCTAGCTCTAAGAGAAGAAGAGAAACAACGCGAGAGACCAGAGGTGAAAGCCAAGCAGAAAGCATACCACCAAAGACCAGAGCAGAGAGCCAAGCAGAAAGCAAAGCATGATGAAAGCAGACGAAGAAGACTAACACCCAAATGGTGAAATCACTAGAAAACGAATAGAACCATGGGTAAACCAGACACGACTACCCACCTTCGGACAGAGTGATTAACTTGTTTGTATTTGAAGACCTTCAAACCTCCCCCCTCACCAACGGAGACAAATTCAAAAGTTTAATAATGATAAATAACAGGGTATAATGGTTATAAAAATGGAAGAAGATAAATATGTAACAGTTGGAATAACACAATCAGACTACGAAGCATTAAAAGCAGAAGCAGAAAAAAACTTCAGATCAACACTCAAACAACTACACGTAATACTAGTACAAGCAGGAATAGTAAAGTAACACAAATAGAAGTGATTAATTTGTGTGACAATTTAGCTGGATGCTTCAACAATTACCCTAAACACTGCTGCAAAAACAAATATGAATCATGTAAGTTTCTAAACGAGTGCAAACATTCAACAGAAAAAACCCAATCCCAGCTAAGCAACTTTATGCTGTGATGTCTATGAATACAAGTCCCTCAGAACTAGAAAACTTCCTCAAACTCCTACCACAAACACCAATAATGATACCTATCCTCGCAAACGATAAGAAGCCCGACATCCCCACAGGGAAAAGCTGGAAAGACAAACAATTCCACCTAACTCCACAACAAGCATTAGATCGGTTACGGCAGGGAAAGAACGTTGGAGTCGTAGCGAATGATTGGCTTGTGATTATTGACCTTGACAACCCCACAAAGTTCACACTCCCAATCAAAACCCTAACCGTGATGACTAGGAATGGAAAACTACATCAATTCTACAAGAATTACGGGGATGTGGAGAACAGCGTCGGTAAAAACGAGCTTGCGAAGTGCGGAGAGGTTAGAGCAGAATGGCAATATGTACTCTCAGCTGGAAGCTACGTTCCCTCAACTGACTCAGCTGGAAGCGGGCTTTACCATATAATAGACGGTTTACCCCTAGCTGTCTTAGCTAAGAAAGACTTGCCCAGCGACTTCATACCGACACACTCAGAACAGATGATAAACTCCGAAGCTCTCAACAAACCAATCTCACTCCGAAACAAGTTCGGATGGGCTTTAGAAGATCTCAGAGCAAGAGACGACAAGCTAAACACACTTCTAAACAACAACAGCTCTGGCTACCCCTCAGAGTCTGAAGCAGATATGGCAACGCTAACAAAACTATTGTTCTGGGGATTCGATGACGGAGAAGCCGTCACAATTTTGAAGCAATACCGATTTAGACCAAAACTCAACCGGCAAGAATACGTCACCAACACGTTAAGCCACATATCGAGAACAAACAAGATAGAGGACTCAGTAGATGTGAAGAAGTGGAACCCCAAAACAGGATATATACTCGACCTTGGAGAAGGCAAAGCAAAACCTCTCCCAAACGGTTCTCTAGACTTAGACTCAATCAGACTAGATCTAGAAAAGCAGTTCATCTTCAAAACACCGAAAGACATCGAAACACTATACTTCTACAAAGATGGAATATATGAACCAGCTGAGCAAATGATTAAAAGCCTCCTTGGAAAAAACCTCGGAGCAAAAGCAACCATACATATGGTCCAGGAGATACTTGAACACCTAAAATGGAATAGCTTCATCGACCGAGAACAATTCAATAAATACAATGGATATATCCCAGTTGAGAACAGTCTCCTCAACCTAGAAACAGGAGAACGAAAAGACTTCACACCAGAAGAAATATTCACCTTCAAAATCCCTATGAAATATGATAAGACAGCAGATTGTCCAAAATTCAAAAAATGGTTAAGCGAAGTTCAGACACCCGACAATATATTGACACTTCAAGAGTATTTTGGATATTGTCTTATTCCAGAACTCCCATTTCACATATCTATGTGGTTTATCGGTGGAGGGCGGAACGGGAAAGGAACACTCATCAGAACATTGGAAGATATAGTTGGAAAGGAGAATTGCTGCTATGTTCCAGTTGGATTACTCAGTGGAGATCGTAATTTCTGCGAAGCAGAGTTCTACGGCAAACTAGTGAATATCAGCAGCGAGCCAAGTGTGAAGAAGGAGTTTGAAACACCAATATTTCAAAAACTCACAGGAGACGACTATGTTCAAGCAGAGGTGAAACTTAAGCAGAAGCGAATTAGTTTTCGAAGCTACGCAAAATTCTTCATAATAGGCAACCGATACCCCAAGGTTCACGATATTACAGATGCGTTCAGAGAAAGAATCATAGTTATGAAGTGGATGAAGCAATATAAAGCTGGGGAGGGACAAATCAAACATATCGAGAGAACATGGTTAAAAGATGAAACTGAGAGAAGTGGAATACTGAACTGGATGCTTGAAGGACTCCAAAGACTGATGAAAAACGATAAATTCACACTCACAGCAACACAAAGGGAAATGATGCTAGATTTCGAAAGAGCCTCAGACTCAATAGCAGCTTGGATCCATGATAGATTAGAAATAACGAAAGAAACTAAAGACAATTACCATACTAGAGAAGACCTGGTTAAAGATTATATGGATTACTGCGAGGAATGGGGAATCTTCACCTGTAAAAACAACACTGTGTATGAACGTCTTCGAAACACACCGAAAATAAGAGAAACTAGAATTACTATAAATAAAAAACAGGAGAGAGTTTGGAGTGGATTAAAATTAAAACCACAAACGACAGATGATTCAACTAACACATATAATAATAATAATTTAAATAATTTTATTATAAATAAGACAGATAAGACAGATAAGACAGATATTTTGGACTCCCATGGTTTAGGGGATGGTGATGTACTAAACGGGGAGAGTGTCAAAACGTTGTCTAATCGGTCTAATCTGTCTAAACTTGTGGAGATTCTAGAGATTATTCGGTTGAGTGAGCCGAATAGGGTTTTCACCACCGACGTGTTGGTTAAACTTCTTCTGGTGGGTGGTGGAGAAGAAACAATCCAGGGGGACCTGGCGCAGCTTGTGAAAGATGGGTTGCTGCTGAAGTCGGGGGAGAACTACAAGATCAAGGAGGTCATTCGTAGTTGATGGTTCTTGTCGCTTGCGAGTTTAGTGGTGTGGTCAGGGAGGCTTTCGCCAGGAGAGGCCATGATGCTTGGAGCTGCGACCTGCTGGATACTGAGATTCCGGGGAAGCATATCCAGGGCGATGTGCTGAAGGTTTTGGGTGAGGGTTGGGATTTGATGATTGCTCACCCGCCTTGCACTCATCTCGCTGCGTGTGGCGCAAGATGGTTTTACAGGAAGAAAGATTTGCAGGAAGATGCTTTGAAATTTGTAAAGCAATTAATGGATGCTCCTATTTTGCGAATTTGTGTTGAGAATCCTGTTTCAATTATCTCGACGAGAATAAGGCGTCCTGACCAGATAATTCAGCCTTACTGGTTTGGTGAGAGTATCTCAAAGAAAACATGTTTGTGGTTGAAAAATTTACCAATATTGACTCCGACAAAAATTGTTGATAAGGGTGAATTTATAACGTTTTCCAGCGGTAGAAGGATGTCAAAATGGTGTGCTGAAACGTGGGGTAAAGGCCACGAGAGAAGTAGAACATTCGTAGGAATTGCGGAGGCGATGGCTGAGCAATGGGGTTAGTCTGTTCCCCCGCACTTCCCGCCCCTTGTTTTCTCATTTTACGTTGTTTCACTCATAATAAGTATATATAACAGTATACATAAGGGTATATGATGAATATGTTAAGCAAAACTCAAATAAACAATATAGCGGTCGGAAACACAATAACGTTTTTCGCAGACTCGATTGACGAGTGGGTAACGTCAAAAGTTACTAGTATAAGAATTACTAGTATAAACACGAAATTATTCGTAGTTGAAAAAATGGACTATGCAAAAAACAATCTCTCAGCTTTTGCAAGCGAAGTCGTGGAGGTTATATAGACATGAATTATAAAACAAATAATAAATTAACGTTAGCGGGAAATCTTGAAAGCATCAAAAAGGCGAAAATAGGAGACACATACAACAATCAATATGTACGAGTCGATGGTCGTAAAAATAAATATATTTGGAGACTAATGCAATGAAATTTAAGGCAAGAATCAGCCGGATGGGCGACCGGCTGATAATAAACATTCCCACTTCAATGAGCGAAGAGATCACCCCCTATCTTGGAAATAAAATAATTGTTGAACTCCATCTTTTCTTAGCAAGAAAGTGAGTTGGTTTGGGTTTATGCATATCTATCTCCACGTCTCCGCTAGCAGCTGGAGATCTTGTTTTTTTGAACGGTGTGCGGGTTATAAACTTGAATGATAGTAAGAGGATTGTTCAAGCTGTGATCGAGGCGTTGTAGAGGCAAAGTGGTTAGCTTGGAGCGGATTCTTTTCTATGATGAGGATTCGGATTCGGTTCTTGTTCAGGAAGGTTTGAATCTACGTAGGTTTGTTGAGGCAGGAGATGTTGAGAATTGAATTGTCCTAAATGTAATTCAGCTATCGAATTAATTGACAGAAGATTAATTCGCACAGTTATAAAACCAACTGGAAACTTTCAAAATGTGAATATGTACATATGCACTAATAACGTATGTAATACTTATGTTTTAGAAACGGGGGTTTAGATTTGAGGTTGTTTAGTTGCTCGCCGCACTTCCCGCCCCTTGTTTTCTCATTTTATGTTGTTTTACTCATAATAAGTATATATAACAGTATATGTAAGGGTATATGATAAATATGTTAAACAATAATAATATAAATGGAGCGGATGATAATGCGAAAACCCAGAAAGTATTCAGATGGAATGATACTACTATGAAGGAGGAGCTGGTGATGATGTCCAACTCTGAAGTTCGTGCAATGAAAGCGGCGAGAAACAATACTCTTGCAGCTGAAGAACACTTCGAAACAGAGGACATAGCCAGAAACCCAACCACAGAAGTAGATTTGTTTATTGAAAATATTGAAAAATTCTACGAATAAAAAGTATATATATACATTTAATTATTTAGTTGGTGTTGGTTGAAATGGATTACAAGTTAATTGTAACTGAGCAAAACTTTACAAATCTATCTATTGATGAGGTGAAGCGAAAAACAGAGGAGTTAGCATCAATAGGAGTAAGATTTAACATAATACAATCAAACGATACTGTTAAAACAAAGAAATATCAAGAACAAGAGGAAAAACTAAGAAATTCACTAACAAAGAAAATGGTAAAGGCTAGGAGAACCTTGAACAAACTCTACAGTGAAGCAATTGATAAAGCTTGGGATGAGTACAAGCAAGGCAAAGATGCTATTGACGCGGAAATATTAATAGAAGATAAATAAATTCAAATGATGGTTTATGAAGACGTTGTATGTTTCTGATGAGAATCATCATCATCTTAGAATTGTTGCGTTGAAGCGTGGTGTGACTCTTCAAGAGTTATCTGCTGAGATAATCGAGAATTTTCTGAACAGTAATGAAGTAGATGGTTAGATTGGGTTTGCACATTAATATTTCTCAACTCGTGAGAGTGAGTGAGGGTGATTGTGTTTCTTACTATGGTGATAAGTCAGTGTTCGCTAAAGAGGATCAGGTTAGGATTTGCGACGCTGTGCGCGCTGCACTACTCAATAAGATGTGATGTGTTGGGTTGGAGCGTATTTTGTTTTATGATGAGGCTTCGGATTCTGTTTTGGTTCAGGAGGGGTTGAATCTTCGTCGGTTTGTTGAGGTTGGAGCTGTTGAGATTTGAGGTTTATTGATGTTATTGTTCCAAAGTCTGGGAGGAGACGGAAGAAATGAGGATTAGAAAGCATCGTAAGAAGTTTATTGCTGTTTCTCTCATTGTGATTCTTGTCGCTTTAATATTAATTCCTATGTTTCTTCAGAGTCAGAAGACGACTTCTCCAAAACAGGTTAATTTATTTCCTCCAAATATAATGATGGAGCTCGCTCCGAAGAGTATGCAGAGGCTTGTTGGGGCCTGCAACGAAACATCTACTGATGTGGTTGCGAGACAAAACATAAACTCAACCACAGTGTATTGGTTTCCAAGTCTCTGTAACGTGCCGACAGGATGGCAAGAGTGGGTTCCCAGCGTTCAGGCTTGGAGCATCATAAAACGGTTGGAAGTGGCTTAGGAATGAGTCAAGAATCTAACGTTAGTAGAAACTTAGGTTCTGGTCGATTAAGGTACATGGCTGTATTGATATAAGATTGATATACCTCGGCGTATAAGGCATCTTTTGACGATTTAGAGATTCAAGTGGAGAAGGATAAAGTCTGAGAGCGAGTTCGCGTATTATTGTTGGACCAGCTTTATGTTCAAGCTTTACCATATTGTCAATATATTTTGCGCAGTCTTATTTAACATTTATTAACTCGTTGCAAATATGGTTTTGCAACGCATGAAAGGTATCAAATCGATATGTCCCAAATGCAATCAAGTAGGGACACAAACTATATTCACTAATGGAGTCGCAAAATATCTTAAATTTAGCCATGGGTCGAAGAATGTTTGTTACATTGGAAGAATAAGAAGTCAAGGAGAGGGAATGGGGCTTCCGATCGCCAGGTGACCTACCCTACAATGGTACAGATAGGCCCCATATCATAGACTTCACGGCTGGAACGAAGGCGACCTGGTGGGATGTGCTAGAGCAATTATGCCCATGCTGTAACCGTTACAGGTGATAATATAGGTATCACAGCCTCCGTAGGCATGAGTCCGGAGAAACTGAAAATGCGGAGGATACTTGAGCTGGCGAAACAGTGGACGGATCCTGATATGCTGCGGATGGAGCTGGAGGGCGAGTTCAACATGTCGGAGGAGGACGCTGCGAAGGAAATTAAGACGTTAAGAGACGCTGGAGTGATATCGTAAGATGAATCACAGGTTAATAATTGGAGATGTTATGTCGGTGCTGAAGAAAACAGGCTCGTTCTACCTGAATATTGGAGATACTTACTCTGGTTCTGGACAAGGGGGACAAACAGGATATGGTGATTATAAGCGTGAGCGTGTGAGTGGGACATTGGAGAAGTCAATCACTCAAAAAACATCTGTACCGGCGAAATGTTTGATAGGTATCCCTGAACGTCTTATGTTGCGTCTGGTTGATGAGCAGGGGTGGATACGGCGCAACACTTTGATTTGGCATAAGCCGAATCACATGCCTAGCTCCGTCAAGGACCGTAGAACAAATAGCTACGAACCCATATTCCACTTTATCAAGTCGCAGAAGTATTATTACGATCTTGACAGTATCCGGATACCTCATCTAACTAATAATAATATTAAGCAAGAGGGAGTGGGTAATTCGCTTCTAGAACCAGTGAAGCATGATAATAGTTTCTTCCAAGAACAAGACTGCCAAGGTCAAGAGAAAATATGTGAAAATTCAACATTAGGAAGAAAACAAGATAATATTCCCGGTCCAAATGCAGCAACCTATAAAGGATTTAATGGTAGATGGAAGAAAAAACTTGAAAGTTTAGGTAAGAATCCTATTGACGTGATTTCTGATATTAAACATGATATAGCCGTTAATAGAACAGGTAATGTTGCCTATACAGATCCTCTACACACTAAAGCATATAATGAAATGGGGAAGAATCCTAGTGATGTGGTGCATGTGGGTTCTGAGGTGAGGCCGAAGAGCAAGCTTGGTGTCCCATCTCGCTGGGGTGATAATCACTCCAGTAAGAATCCTGAGAGGAGGTTCAACGAAGGTGGGAAGAATCCGGGTGACTTCCTAGATGTTTCGACGCATGGGTATAAGGAGGCTCACTTCGCAGTATATCCAGAAGCGCTGGTTGAGCCATTCATACTCTCATCCTCGCCAAAGGACGGGGTTGTGCTGGACCCGTTCTCTGGGAGTGGCACTACGGCGAAAGTATCGAAGGATCTGGGTAGAAACAGCATCAGTATTGATATCAATAATAATTACACTGCGCTATGGAGAAAGCGTTTGTGCGTTGACGAGAGCCTGACACCTGAAGACTACTCAGTTGAAACAGTAGATAAGTTAAGTTCATAGTGGTAATATGTATAGCGTTCTTAGGCTCTGTTAAGTCTTCGGCTCACGGGTAAGGGTGTTAACCAACGGCTCATAATTTGTTACGAAACTCACCGAGCACTTCCATGAGCTTC